>Ga0182736_1000092_pt1 | contig 178588 bp, 173 predicted proteins | sample eDN5th30CKraftBY_FD_128882 | JGI IMG/M metagenome (GOLD analysis project Ga0182736, IMG submission 128882) | Enriched backyard soil microbial communities from Emeryville, California, USA - eDNA 5th pass 30_C Kraft BY (version 2) (version 2) | ecosystem: Environmental > Terrestrial > Soil >... | reverse complement strand
TCATGGCCGGCACGGACGAAGCCGCCGTCGCGCTTCAGCAGCGGCAGTTCGTCATCGAGCGCAGCACCGATGCGCTCCGCGAAACCGGGCGGCAAGGCAACGAGCACCGCCGCCGCCGCGGCGATCTCGTCCGGCAACAGCCCTTCCGCGGACCCCAGCAGTTCGGCGATCGTCGCGGCAGCGCCAAGTCCTGCCCCGATCGCAGCGAGGTCGCGCGGGCCGCCGCGATCGAGCGCGAGGCGGGAAAGCGCACGGGCAAGATCCGGGCAGGCCGCGAGCTGCCCGCTCAGCCGGCGGCGCAGATCGGGCGCGGCGATGAGCCAGTCGATCGCATCGAGCCGGCGGCCGATTTCGTCCGGATCGGTGATCGGGCCCGACAGGCGCGCCGCGAGCATGCGGCTGCCGGCGCCGGTGACGCAACGGTCGATCGCCGCGAGCAGACTGCCGCGCCGCTCGCCGGAGAGCGTGCGCGTCAGTTCGAGATTGGCCCGTGTTGCCGCGTCGATGAGGAGCAGCCCGCCTTCGGTCTCGCGGAGCGGCCGGCCAAGGGGCACACGCGCACCGATCTGCGTCTTCTCGACATAGGCGAGCGCTGCGGCGGCGGCGGCCAGTTCGACGCGCGAGAAGGCTGCGATGCCATCGAGCGTGCCGACGCCGAAATAGGCGGCGAGGCGGTTTGCCGCCGTCGCGCCATCGAAGAAGGCGGCCGGAAGCGGGCTCGGCGGCAGCGGCAACCCGCGCAGCAGGGCGCCTGCCTCCGCATCGGCGAACAGCGAATCCGGCGCCAGCAATTCGCGTGGATCGATGCGGGCGATATCGGCGGCGAGGCGCAGGCGACCCGTCTCGACGACACGGAAGTCACCGGTGGAAATGTCGATGAAGGCGAGCGCCCAGCGATCCGCACCGCCCGGCCCGACGCCGCGCCCGCGCGCCAGCGTCGCGAGATAATTGCTCTCGCCGGCACGCAGCAGCGTCTCTTCCGTGATCGTGCCGGGCGTGACGATGCGCACGACGTCCCGCTTCACGACCGAGCGGCCACCCCGCTTCTTCGCCTCAGCCGGATCCTCGGTCTGTTCGCAGACGGCGACATGATGGCCAAGCGCGATCAGCTTCTGCAGATAGTCGTTTGCGGCATGGATCGGCACGCCGCACATCGGGATATCCTCGCCGAGATGCTTGCCGCGCTTCGTCAGCGTGATGCCAAGGGCGCGCGAGGCGATTTCCGCGTCGCCGAAGAACAGCTCGTAGAAGTCGCCCATGCGATAGAACAGAAGCGTCCCCGGATGGGCGACCTTCAGTTCCAGATACTGCTCCATCATCGGCGTCGGGCGGACGCTCGCGGGATCGGTCTTCGCATTGTCCAACATGGCGTGACCCTAGCAAAGCGCGAAAGCTGTTTCACCCTTTCGGCATCAATCTCGCCGCTTCACATTCAGTCATCCAATGCTATCGTCGCCCTCCGCCTTCGAGACGGTCCCCAAGAGCCGTTCGCCTTTCGGAAACGCCTGACCCAGAGCCGCCACCCATGACCGAAGTGAAGAAACCCGCGCGCAGCGGTCCCGCCGTCACGGACCAGGAGGCGCTGGAATTCCACGCCCGCGGGCGGCCCGGCAAGCTCGAGATCATCCCGACGAAGCCGATGGCGACGCAGCGCGACCTCTCGCTCGCCTATTCGCCCGGCGTCGCCGTGCCGGTAAAGGCGATCGCCGCCGATCCGAGCCTCGCCTTCGACTATACGACGCGCGGCAATCTCGTCGCCGTCATCTCGAATGGCACGGCCATTCTCGGGCTCGGCAATCTCGGCCCGCTCGCCTCCAAGCCGGTGATGGAGGGCAAGGCCGTCCTCTTCAAGCGCTTCGCCGATGTCGATTCGATCGATCTCGAGATCGATACCGAGGATGTTGACGCCTTCGTGAACTCGGTCCGCTATCTCGGTCCGTCCTTCGGCGGCATCAATCTCGAGGACATCAAGGCGCCGGACTGCTTCATCATCGAAAGCCGCCTGCGCGAGCTGATGGACATTCCGGTCTTCCATGACGACCAGCACGGCACGGCGATCATCGCCACCGCCGGCATGATCAACGCGCTGCATCTGACCGGCCGCGACATCAAGACGACGCGCCTCGTCTGCAACGGCGCCGGCGCGGCCGGCATCGCCTGCATCGAGCTGGTCAAGGCGATGGGGATGCCGTCCGAGAACGTGCTGCTCTGCGACACCAAGGGCGTCGTCTATCAGGGCCGCACCGAAGGCATGAACCAGTGGAAGACGGCGCATGCGACGGAGACCGACGCGCGCACGCTGGAAGACGCCATGAAGGGCGCCGACATCTTCTTCGGCGTTTCGGCCAAGGGCGCGCTGACGCCCGAGATGGTGCGCTCGATGGCACCGCGGCCGATCATCTTCGCGATGGCCAATCCCGATCCCGAGATCACGCCGGAGGAAGTCGCGGAAGTGCGCGACGACGCGATCATGGCGACGGGGCGTTCGGACTATTCGAACCAGGTCAACAACGTGCTCGGCTTCCCCTATATCTTCCGCGGTGCGCTCGATGTGCGCGCCCGGACGATCAACGAGTCGATGAAGATCGCCGCCGCCAAGGCGCTTGCCGCGCTCGCCCGCGAGGACGTGCCGGACGAGGTCGCGGCGGCCTATCAGGGCGTCAGGCCGCGCTTTGGCCCGCACTACATCATTCCGGTGCCGTTCGATCCGCGTCTGCTCTCGGAGATTCCGGCAGCCGTGGCGCAGGCGGCGATGGATTCGGGCGTCGCCGGCAAGCCGATCGCCGACATGGCGGCCTACAAGATCCAGCTCTCCGCCCGCCGCGATCCGATCGTGGGTACGCTCGCCCGCATCTATGAGCGTGTGCGCCGCAATCCGAAGCGCGTGGCCTTCGCCGAGGGCGAGGAGGAACAGGTGATCCGCGCCGCGGCGAGCTTCGCGGCGCAGAAGCTCGGCACGGCGATCCTCATCGGCCGCGAGGATATCGTGCGAGAGACGGCCGCGCAGGCCGGGATCGAGATCCGCGACGGCATCGAAATCCACAATGCCCGCCTGTCGCGCCGCAATGCCGACTATATCGACTTTCTCTATGCGCGGCTGCAGCGGAAGGGCTATCTCTTCCGCGACTGCCAGCGCCTCATCAACACCGACCGCAATTATTTCGGCGCCACGATGGTCGCGCTCGGCGATGCCGACGCGATGGTGACCGGCGTCACGCGCAACTATTCTACCGTTCTCACCGATGTCCGCCGCGTCATCGACACGCGGCCGGGACACCGCGTCATCGGCGTCTCGATCGTGCTGGTGCGCGGCCGCACCGTGGTGGTCGCCGATACAGCGGTGCACGACATGCCCTCGGGCGAGGAACTCGCCGACATCGCAGAGGAAGCCGCGAGCTTCGCCAAGCGGCTCGGCTATGACCCGCGCGTCGCCATGCTCGCTTATTCGACCTTCGGCCAGCCCGAGGGCGAGCGTTCGCGCCATGTCCGCGAAGCGGTGCAGATCCTGGAACGGCGGCGCGTCGACTTCGAATTCGACGGCGAGATGGCGGCCGATGTCGCGCTCAATCCGAAGGCGATGGCGGCCTATCCATTCTGCCGCCTGTCCGGACCGGCGACCGTCTTGGTGATGCCGGCGTTCCACTCCGCGTCGATCTCGACCAAGATGATGCAGGAGCTAGGCGGGGCAACGGTAATCGGGCCGCTCCTCGTCGGCCTCGACAAGCCGGTTCAGATCCTCTCGCTCGGCGCGCGCGACAACGACATCGTCAACATGGCGGCGCTCGCAGCCTTCAATGTCGGCGGCTGAGGGGGCGCCTCGGCCAGTGTCCAATTTCGCTCGATGGTGTTAGCCTCCGCTCACCATCGGGCGGAGGAGGAACTCTTATGGCCGGACACGGAACGTTCTACTGGAACGAGCTGATGACGCGCGACGCGGCGCGGGCGATGGATTTCTATACGCAGACACTCGGCTGGCGCTTCGACTCCATGCCGATGGGTGAATTCGGCGACTATCACATCGCCATGCTCGGCGAGACCATGGTCGGCGGCATCATGCAGATTGGCGGACCGATGTTCGAGGGCGTGCCCGACCACTGGTTCAGCTATATCGAGGTCGACGATCTCGACAAGCGGCTTGCGCTCTTGACCGCCGCAGGCGGAACGCTCGTGCGCGAGCCGTTCGAGGTGCCTGGCGTCGGAAACATCGCCATCGTCTCCATTCCCGGCGGTGCCATGCAGGGCTGGATGGTTCCCGCGCCCCAGGCCTGACCTGTCGCGCTAGAGCTGAGCCGCATTGATCCGGCGGACACCGGCCGAATCCATCTGGGCGATGGCGGCGGCGAGCGAATTATTGGTGTCGATAGCCCGGCAGAGATCCTCGACCACCACCGTCTCGAAGCCATGCGTGCGCGCGTCGAGCGCCGTCCAGCTGACGCAGAAATCAGTGGCGAGGCCGACGGCATAGACCGTCTCGATGCCGCGCTCGAACAGATAGCCGGTCAGGCCTGTCGGGGTCTTGCGATCGGCCTCGAAGAAGGCGGAATAGCTGTCCGTATGGCCGTGGTAGCCCTTGCGGATGATCATCTGCGCATGCGGGATATCGATCCCGTCGGCGAGCGCCGCACCGAATGTGCCCTGGATGCAGTGATCCGGCCACAACACCTGCGGGCCATAGCGAAGATCGATCACCTCGAAGGGCGCCCTTCCCGGATGGGTCGACGCAAAGGAGATGTGCCCGGCCGGATGCCAGTCCTGCGTGATGATGACATTCTTGAAGCGGCGGGCGATCTCGTTGACGGCCGGGATGATGTCATGCCCGTTGGCCACGGCCAGCGCGCCGCCGGGCAGGAAGTCGTTCTGAATGTCGGTGACGATCAGAACGCTGGTGGAATCCGTCAAGACGCGCCTCATGTTTCGGTGAAGAAGTGGATCAAAGCCTTGCCGGGTCCGGGCGTCAACCCGGCGGCGTCACGCGCCGCAGCGTCAGGTTGATCCGCCCGCCGCGCTCGAGCAGGGTCGAACTGCCGGGATAAATCCGGTCGACGCCATGGAACATGAGCCGCGACAGGCCGCCGAGCACGAACACATCGCCCGAGGCGAGGCGGAAGGAGCGGGTCGGGTCGCCGCGCTCGCGCCCGCCGAGGCGGAAGAGACAGCTGTCGCCGAGCGATACCGAAACGACGGCCGCATCCAGCGCCACCTCGTCCTCGTCGCGATGAAGGCCCATCCGAGCCGCATCGTCATAAAAATTGACCAGACAAGCTTCGGGCGGATGCGGATAATCCGAAACCTCGTTCCAGAGCGCGAGCAACACGGGCGGGATCGGCGGCCAGGGCTCTCCCGTCACCGGATGAAGCGACTGATAACGGTAGCCCGTCCGGTCCGAGACCCAGCCAAGCGGCCCGCAATTGGTCATCCGCACGGAGAACGGTTTGCCCGTGCGCGGCATTTCCGGCCGGTAGAGCGGGGCCTTCGCGACAACAGCGCGGATGGCGGCAACGAGCGATGCTTGGCCCTCCTGGTCGAAATAGCCATCGATCAGTCGCGAGCCTTCGGGGAGCGGTGCGTTCTTCATTCAGGGACCCAGGTTGGGGCTTTCGTCGGCCGGTCTCGGCCAAAGCGTCGCAAGTTCAGGCTCTCTGCCGCCTTGCGGCCTTTTCTGCATCTTCTTATATACGCGCAGAACCCGGGGCCTGCCGCTCGCAAAGGCGACAGCTTCGAACCAAATATGTCGATGGGGGCCGTTCGGAATTCCGGCCCGGTTTCGCGGACGCCTCTTCGAGGGTCCGCACGGCCCGCCGAAAAGGAGAGAATATAATGGCTAAGGTCATCGGTATCGACCTCGGAACGACCAATTCCTGCATCGCCGTCATGGACGGCAAATCGCCGAAGATCATCGAGAACGCCGAAGGCGCGCGCACGACGCCGTCGATGGTGGCGTTCACCGATGGTGGCGAAAAGCTCGTCGGCCAGCCGGCCAAGCGCCAGGCGGTGACGAACCCCGAGCACACCTTCTTCGCGGTGAAGCGCCTGATCGGCCGCCGCTATGACGACCCGATGGTCGAGAAGGACAAGCATCTCGTTCCCTACAAGATCGTGAAGGGTCCGAACGGCGACGCCTGGGTCGAGGTCGACGGCGAGAAGTATTCGCCGGCGCAAATTTCCGCCTTCATCCTGCAGAAGATGAAGGAGACCGCAGAGGCCTTCCTCGGCACCACGGTCGACCAGGCCGTCATCACGGTCCCCGCCTATTTCAACGACGCACAGCGCCAGGCGACCAAGGACGCCGGCAAGATCGCCGGTCTCGAGGTGCTGCGCATCATCAATGAGCCGACGGCTGCGGCGCTTGCCTATGGCCTCGACAAGAACGACGGCAAGACGATCGCGGTCTATGACCTTGGCGGCGGCACGTTCGACATCTCGATCCTCGAGATCGGCGACGGCGTCTTTGAGGTGAAGTCGACGAATGGCGACACGTTCCTCGGCGGCGAGGATTTCGACATGCGCCTCGTCAACTATCTCGCCGATGAGTTCAAGCGCGAGCAGGGCATCGACCTCCGCAGCGACAAGCTGGCGCTGCAGCGCCTCAAGGAAGCGGCCGAAAAGGCCAAGATCGAGCTGTCCTCCTCGCAGCAGACCGAGATCAACCTCCCCTTCATCACCGCCGACGCCAAGGGCCCGAAGCATCTGGCCATCAAGCTGACGCGCTCGAAGTTCGAGGCGCTGGTCGATGATCTGGTCCAGAAGACGGTTCAGCCCTGCATCGCGGCGCTGAAGGATGCCGGCCTCGCCAAGGGCGAGATCGACGAAGTGGTGCTGGTCGGCGGCATGACGCGCATGCCGAAGATCCAGGAGATCGTGAAGCAGTTCTTCGGCAAGGAGCCCCATAAGGGCGTCAATCCGGACGAGGTCGTGGCTGCCGGCGCCGCCATTCAGGCGGGCGTGCTGCAGGGCGACGTCAAGGACGTGCTGCTGCTCGACGTGACGCCGCTTTCGCTCGGCATCGAGACGCTCGGCGGCGTGTTCACGCGCCTTATCGAGCGCAACACCACGATCCCGACCAAGAAGAGCCAGGTCTTCTCGACCGCTGAGGACTCGCAATCTGCCGTGACGATCCGCGTGTTCCAGGGCGAACGCGAGATGGCGGCCGACAACAAGATGCTCGGCCAGTTTGACCTCGTCGGCCTGCCGCCGGCGCCGCGCGGCGTGCCGCAGATCGAAGTGACCTTCGATATCGACGCCAACGGCATCGTCAATGTCTCGGCCAAGGACAAGGGCACCGGCAAGGAGCAGCAGATCCGCATCCAGGCCTCGGGCGGCCTCTCCGACGCGGATATCGAGAAGATGGTCAAGGATGCCGAGGCGCATGCCGCCGAGGACAAGAAGCGTCGCGCGGTTGTCGAGGCCAAGAACCAGGGAGAGGCGCTCGTTCACTCGACCGAGAAGTCGCTGGCCGACTACGGCTCGAAGATCTCGGCTGCCGACAAGTCGGCGATCGAGACCGCGATTGCGGACGTCAAGACCGCGCTCGAGGGCGACGACGCCGAGGCGATCCAGCAGAAGGTCGGCGCGCTTGCGCAGGTCTCGATGAAGCTGGGCGAGGCGATGTATGCAGCCTCGCAGTCCGAGGGTGGCGAAGGCACTGACGCCACCGCGGAGAAGGATGATGTGGTCGATGCCGACTTCGAGGAAGTCGACGACGACAAGAAGAAGTCGGCATAATCTTTGCGTAACTGCGATTCGAACCCGGCGCGGCAACGCGCCGGGTGTTCGATGATGCCGTTTCACTTGTCTTCACATTAGCCTGTCCGGCACCACCACGAGTTCGCCCATGGCCAAGGTCGACTATTACGAAGTGCTGGGCGTCGCACGCGACGCCGACGACAAAGTGCTGAAGGCAGCTTTCCGCAAGCTGGCCATGCAGTTTCACCCGGATCGCAATCCTGGCGACCACGGGGCTGAAGCGAAGTTCAAGGAAATCAACGAAGCCTACGAGAAGCTGCGCGATCCGCAGAAGCGCGCCGCCTATGACCGCTTCGGACACGCGGCCTTCGATGGCGGCGGCGGCGGACCGCAAGGTTTCTCGGGCGATTTCGGCTCGTCGATGTCGGACATCTTCGACGATATCTTCGGCGAGTTCATGGGCGGCCGGCGCGGTCAGCGCCAGGGCGGCGGGAATGGTCGCGAGCGCGGGGCGGACCTGCGCTACAATATGGAAATCACGCTCGAGGAAGCCTATTCCGGCAAGACGGCCGAAATCCGCGTCCCGACCAAGATCGCCTGCGAAGCCTGCGCGGGCACCGGCGCCAAGCCTGGCTCCCATCCGAAGATCTGCACCACCTGCGACGGCCATGGGCGCGTTCGGGCGGCGCAGGGCTTCTTTTCGATCGAGCGCACCTGCCCGACCTGCGGCGGCCGCGGCGAGATCATTTCCGATCCCTGTGAGGCCTGCGGCGGCTCCGGCCGCCAGACCCAGGAACGCACCCTGCAGGTCAATATTCCGGCTGGCATCGAGGACGGCACGCGCATCCGCCTCTCGGGCGAGGGCGAGGCCGGCCTTCGCGGCGGCCCGGCCGGCGACCTCTATCTCTTCCTTTCGGTAAAGCCACACCAGTTGTTCCAACGCGAGGGCGCGGACATCTTCTGCCGCGTGCCGATCTCGATCACCACGGCGGCCCTCGGCGGCCAGTTCGACGTGCCGACGGTCGAGGGTGGCAAGACGCGGGTCAAGGTTCCCGACGGCACCCAGACCGGCAAGCAGTTCCGTCTCAAGGGCAAGGGCATGCCGGTGCTGCGCTCGGCGCAGATGGGCGACATGTATATCCAGGTCGTGGTCGAGACACCGAGCAATCTCTCCCGCCGGCAGCGCGAGCTGCTGGAGGAGTTCGAGCAGGCTTCCTCGGAAGAGAACAACCCCGAATCCGCCGGATTTTTCGCGCGAATCCGCGACTTCTTCGGTGGCGCCTGAGCGCCGCCGTCACAGGAATGCCTTGAAACCGGCGGCATGATGGCCCGCCGTGCGTGACACGACATCAAGGGGGCGCCATGTCGTCGATCGAGAAGCGGAAGCTGAAGGCCATGGTTGCGGATGAGGTTCGCTTCCTGCGCAACTGGATCGGGCGTCCGCTGACCACCGGCGCCGTCAGTCCCTCGGGCAAGGCGCTCACCAAGCTGATGGCGAGCTTCGTCGATCCGCTCGACGACCTGCCCGTTGTCGAGCTTGGACCCGGCACCGGCGTCGTCACGCAGGCCCTGCTCGAGCGCGGCGTCGCGCCCGGACGCATTGCCTCGATCGAATACAATCCCGATTTCTGCGGCCTGCTGCGTGGCCGCTTTCCCGGCGTCCGGATCATCCAGGGCGACGCCTATGCCTTCAACACCACCTTGCAGGGCATCGTCGAGGGTCCGGTCTCCGCCGTCGTCTCCAGCCTGCCGCTGTTCACGCGGCCGCCCGAGGCACGGCGCCAGCTCATCGTCGAGGCGCTTGAGCGCATGCCGGTCGGCCGGCCGCTGATCCAGTTCTCGTACGCGCTGGTGCCGCCCGTGGCGGCCGAGCCCGGCCGCTTCACCGTCGAACATACCCATTGGGTGGTGATGAACCTGCCGCCGGCGCGGGTCTGGCTCTATCGCCGCACCGCCTGAGGCGATGGCCGAGGTCCTCTATCTCTCCCATCCGCAGGTCGCCATCGACCCGGCCGTGCCGGTGCCGGACTGGGGCCTGTCGCCGCTCGGCAGAGCCCGCACCGAAGCCTTCGCCAGCCTTCCGATGCTCGCCCGCATCGGGCGCGTCGTGGCGAGCCTCGAGCGCAAGGCGATCGAGACCGCCGAAATCATCGCCGCCGCCCAAGGTCTTGCCGTCGAGATTCGCGACGGCCTTCATGAAAACGACCGCTCGGCAACCGGTTTCCTGCCGCCGGGCGAATTCGAGGCGATGGCCGACCGCTTCTTCGCCGCGCCGGAGGCGAGCATCTGCGGCTGGGAGCGGGCGGTAGACGCGCAGCGCCGCATCGTTGCCGGGGTGGAAGCCATTCTCGGCGAGCGGCCCGAGGCTGCCGGGATAACGCTCTTCGTCGGCCATGGCGGCGTCGGAACGCTGCTCTTGTGCCATTGCGCTGGCTGGACCATCAGTCGCCAGCATGATCAGCCGGCAGGTGGCGGCAATCTCTTCCGCTTCGAGCACCCGCCTTTTCGCCTGCTCGATCCTTGGCAGCGGATGGAAGCGGCCGGTTCTTTCAAGCCTTTCTAGCCATCGCCCGACTTGGTGGCTGGCCAATGGCCGGTGTCGCCTGATAGAGCTTCGCCAGGACAGGATCCCGATGGCGCCGCCCCGCATTCTTCTTCTCGCCGGATCGACCGCGCCCGACTCGCCCGCGAGCCGGCTGACGGCGGCGTTTGCGCGCGAGATCGCCTTTCTCGATGGCGAGGCGACGCTGATTGCGCTGGCCGACTATCCGCTGCCGCTGTTCGATGCCGATCGCGCCGAGACGTCGGTGCCGGGCGCCGTGCAGAAGCTGCGCGGGCTTCTGGGTGGCCACGGCGCGGCCTTTCTCGCTACGCCGAGCCTCGCAGGCGGCCTGCCGGCTCTGTTCCGCAATGCGCTCGAATGGCTGCGCCCCCCTGGTGGCCGGCCGCGTGGGGGGCAGGCGCCGCTCTTTGCGCTGGCCGGCGTCGCTGATGATGATGTCACGGCCGCCGCTGCGCTTGCCGATCTCGAGCGCATCATCGCGCGTGGCTTCGGTGCGACGATCGTCGGCGGTGGGCTGGCGGTTGGGCGGGCTTCGCTCGCCTTCGACGCGCGCGGCCGCCTCGATGACCCGCATCTTGCCGCCGCGCTGCAGGCGCTGGCGCGCGAACTCGTCCATGCGAGCCGCCGGCTCGCGCCCGAAATCTGATCCATCGTCCGTTCAAGGGGGTAGTTCGAAGCGATGCCATTCCTCGACATGCGCGACCGACTGATTGTCGGCCTCGATCTTCCGACCGTTGCCGAAGCCGAGGCGATGGTGACGGCGCTCGGCGACGACGTGACCTTCTACAAGGTCGGACTGCAGCTGCATTTCGCAGGCGGCCTTGATTTCGCCCGCCGCCTCCGGGATCGCGGCAAGAAGGTGTTCCTCGACGTCAAGCTGCTCGACATCGACAATACCGTGGCGCATGCGACCGAGAACATTGCCAAGCTCGGCATGACGTTCTGCACCATCCACGGCTATCCGAAGGCGATGCGGGCCGCCGTCGCCGGCAAGGGCATGAGCGATCTGCGCCTCCTCGCCGTCACGGTGCTGACGTCGATGGACGAGGCCGATCTCGCCAATGCCGGCTATGGCGGCAGCATCGCCGAGCTGGTCGCGCGGCGGGCCGCCGATGCGAGGGTCGCAGGCATGGACGGCATCGTCTGCTCGCCGGAAGAGGCCAGCGCCATGCGCGCGATCGTCGGGGCGGGCATGACCATCGTGACGCCGGGCATACGGCCACGCGGCGCTGCGAGCGGCGACCAGAAGCGCGTCGCGACGCCGACCGACGCCATTCGTGCCGGTGCCGACCATCTCGTCGTCGGCCGGCCCGTCATCGCGGCGCCCAACCCGCGCAGCGTCGCCAAATCGATCCTCGCCGAGATCGAGCTGGCGCTTTCGCGCTAGCAGCCCTTTCCGCCACGGCCGGGCGCCTGCTATATGGCGCCGACAAGCTGGAACGCACGCCATGACCGATATGGGCCTCGTCGTCGTCGGAGCGGGCGGCCGCATGGGCCGCACGCTGATCCGCACCATTGCCGCCACCGAAGGCGTCCATCTCGTGGGAGCCGTCGAACGCGAAGGTGCCGAGGTCCTCGGTCAGGATGCCGGCACGCTGGCCGGGCTCCCGCCGCTCGGCGTGACGATCTCCGATGATCCGCTGCCGCTGTTTGCCCGCGCAGAGGGCGTCCTCGATTTCACCTCGCCGGCCGCGACGCTCGTTTTCGCAGAGATCGCGGCACAGGCCCGCATCGTCCATGTCGTTGGAACGACCGGGCTCTCGGTCGCGGACGAGGCTGCCATCGATGCTGCCGCGCGCCATGCCGTGATCGTCAAGTCCGGCAATATGAGCCTCGGCGTCAATCTGCTCGCCCTCCTGGTGCGTCAGGCCGCCAAGGCGCTGGATGTCGATTTCGACATCGAGATCGCGGAAATGCATCATCGCCACAAGGTCGATGCGCCCTCGGGCACCGCGCTGCTGCTCGGTCAGGCCGCCGCCGAGGGACGCGGCATCGCGCTGGCCGAGGCCTCGGTCCGCACACGCGACGGCCATACCGGCCCGCGCCCGGAAGGCGCCATCGGCTTTGCGACGCTGCGCGGCGGCTCGGTCGCCGGTGACCATTCCGTGCTGTTCGCGGGCGAAGGCGAGACGATCACGCTCTCGCATCATGCCGCCGACCGCACCATATTCGCTCGGGGCGCCGTGAAGGCCGCGCTGTGGGCGCGCGGCCGCAAGCCCGGACGCTATTCCATGGCCGATGTTCTCGGCTTCACCACAACCTGACCCCCGATCCAAAGGACCCCGCATGGACCGCCTCCTCGTGCTCGTGCGCCACGGCCAGAGCGACTGGAACCTGAAGAACCTTTTCACCGGCTGGCGCAACCCCGACCTGACGCCGAAGGGCATCGACGAGGCACGCGCAGCCGGCAAGCGGCTGAAGGCGCTCGACCTTTCCTTCGGCCTCGCCTTCACGTCGGAATTGACGCGTGCGCAGCACACGCTGAAGCTCATCCTTGACGAGGTCGGCCAGCCGGATCTTTCGACCGTCCGCGACGTCGCGCTCAACGAGCGGGACTATGGCGAGCTTTCCGGCCTCAACAAGGACGATGCCCGCGCCAAATGGGGCGAGGAGCAGGTCCATATCTGGCGCCGCTCCTATGACGTGCCGCCGCCGGGCGGGGAATCGCTGAAGGATACTGGCGCGCGCGTCTGGCCCTATTACATTTTCAATATCCTGCCGCCGGTCATGCGCGGCGAGAAGGTGATCGTGGCGGCGCATGGCAATTCGCTGCGCGCTCTGATCATGGCCCTCGAAGGCCTGACGCCAGAGGAAATCCTGAAGCAGGAGCTGGAGACCGGCGTGCCCGTCCTCTATCGCCTCAACGCCGACACCACCGTCGCGGAGAAGAAGGTGCTCAAGGGCTGACGCCCGGCAGCCATTCCTCGCGCACCGCCGCGTCAGCCTCGCGCCCGGCGCGGTTGAGACGCTCTTCGTGCCAGACTGCCGGAGCCAATTGCCGCAGCGCCCACACGGCGGCGCCGCGCACCACCGGCGCCGGATCGTCGAGTCGGGCACGAACCGCCGGCAGTAGCGCCGGCTCGGCCGCGTTGCCAATGGCGATGAGCACGTTGCGGACGAAACGGTCACGGCCGATCCGCTTCACCGGCGACGCGGTAAAAAGCGCGCGGAAGGCCTGATCGTCGAGCGCGGCGAGGTCTACGAGCTTCGGCGCCTGCAATTCAGGCCGGGCCTTCAGCTTCATCTCGGCGCCAGCTTGCGCGAATTTGTTCCAGGGGCAGGCGGCGAGGCAGTCGTCGCAACCATAGATGCGATTGCCCATCGCGGCGCGGAATTCGGCCGGGATCGGGCCGTCATGCTCGATGGTCAGATACGAGATGCAGCGGCGCGCATCGAGGCGATAGGGCGCCGGGAAGGCCGAAGTCGGACAGGCATCGAGGCAGGCCCGGCACGAGCCGCAGTGATCGCGCTCGGGCGCATCCGGCGGCAGCGGCAACGCCGTCAGGATGGCGCCGAGAAACAGCCACGAGCCGAACTCGCGCGAAACGAGATTGGTGTGCTTGCCCTGCCAGCCGAGCCCGGCGCTGGCAGCGAGCGGCTTTTCCATCAACGGCGCCGTATCGACGAACACCTTGACCTCGGCGCCGGTGCGCGATGCGAGGCGGCCGGCGAGCAGCTTCAGCTTGCCCTTGATGACATCGTGATAGTCGCGATTCTGCGCGTACACCGAGATGGCGCCGCGGTCGCGCTGCTGCAAAATGGCGCGCGGATCGGTGTCAGGCCCGTAGTTGAGGCCGAGCATGACGACGGCGCGGACATCCGGCCAAAGCACGCGCGGATCGGCGCGCCGTGCCTCGGTCTCCGCCATCCAGGCCATGCTGGCGTGATGGCCGTCGGCAAGAAATGTTGAAAGACGGCCGGCGGCTTCCGGGATCGCATCCGGCGCCGTGATGCGCAGCGCGTCGAAGCCCTCACGCTTGGCATCGGCGACGAGCCGCGCCTTTTCGGCCAGGAGGCCGTCTTCGTTCAGAAGTCGAGATCCGCGTAATGGGTCGAGGCCGGTACGCCCCTCAGCGTGTCCGCGAGCAGCGAGCGGAAGGACGGCCGGGATTTCACCCGCGCGTACCACGCCTTGGCGCTCTCGTCGGCCTCCCATGGCACCTCGCCGAGATAATCGATGCAGGAAAGCTCCGCCGCTGCCGCGAAATCGGCCAGCGAGAGTTCACGGCCGGCGAGCCAGTTCCTGCGTCCGGCCAGATAGCCAATATACTGCAGATGATAGCGGATATTGGCGCGGGCCGCACGAATCGCCGCCGGATCGGGTGAATTGTTGCCCTCACCCGTGGCCATGCGGCGCTTGTAGACTTTCTCGGTGACCATGTAGTTCGTCACCTCGCCATGCAGCTTCTGCGAAAACCACTCAACGAGGCGGCGTACCTCGGCGCGATCGGCGGCGTGCTCCGGCATCAGGCGGACTTCGCCCATCCGCGCGCCCTTGGTTTCAAGCAGATATTCGGCCACCACCGAACCGCCGCTCACGACGGTATCGTTGTCGTCGATGAAGATCGGCAGGGTGCCAGCCGGATTAAGCTGCAGCAGCGCTGGGATGCGCAGCCACGGCTTTTCCTCGATGAACTCAGCCGTTTCGTCATATTCCGCCAGAACGAGACGGACATAGCGAGACGCGGCGGAGAATGGATGATGGTGAAGCTTGGACATTGTCACGCGGCGAGGTGTGGCGGGCAATCGAAGCGATTTTGCGGCAGTTCGTCCAATTGCCCCCAGAGCTTTGCGGCCCGCATATAGGCTGCCATTGCAATGGGGATCAAGCCGATTCGCGGCCAGCCCCCGCTTCTCCTCTCCGGGGGTTCCCTCATGGATCTGCACAGTGTGCTGGACGCGCTCGTCCTCGGCCTGCTCGAAGGCCTCACAGAATTCATTCCCGTGTCCTCGACCGGGCATCTGCTGCTCGCGGGCCATTTTCTCGGCTTCGACAGCCCCGGTCGCGCCTTCGAGGTCCTGATCCAGCTCGGCGCCATTCTCGCGATTCTCACCGTCTATGCGGCGCGGCTGCTCAAGATGGCAAAGGATCTGCCGAGCGACCCGCGCACGCGGCGCTTCGTGTTCGGCATTCTGCTCGCTTTCCTGCCCGCGGTTGTGATCGGCGTCATTGCGCATGATTTCATCAAGCGCGTGCTGTTCGAGAGCCCGATGCTGATCTCGATCATGCTGATCCTCGGCGGCTTCATCCTGCTGATCGTCGACCGGCTCGACCTGAAGCCGCGCTATCGCGATGCGATGGACTATCCGCTGCATGTTTATCTCGGCATCGGCATCGCCCAGTGCCTCGCGATGATCCCCGGCGTCTCGCGCTCCGGTTCATCGGTCGTGGCCGCCATGCTGTTCGGCAGCGACAAGCGCGCGGCGGCGGAATTCTCGTTCTTCCTCGCCATGCCGACCATGGTCGGCGCCTTCGCCTATGACTTCTACAAGAACAAGGATGCGCTGACCGGCGCGGCGTGGCTCAACATCACGGTCGGCTTCATCGCGGCCTTCATCGCCGGTGTGTTCGTCGTCCGCCACCTGCTCGATTTCGTCAGCCAGCGCGGCTTCGCGCCCTTCGCCTATTGGCGCATCGTCGTCGGCGCCATCGCGCTCGCCGCCGTCATCACCTTCGGCTGAAGCGCAAAAGAAAAGCGGGGCCGAAAGGCCCCGCAATATGCTCAGATCCGATGGTGAGGCCCGTCAGGCGACGCGCTTGTCGTTGAACTGGCCATGCGGCTTGAACCGCACGAGATAGGACGGCAACACGGCGGCGAGGCTGGTCGGCGTAATGCCCATGCCCTGCAGCGTCCGCGCCTCGGCGATCGCCTGGGGCGAGACGACATTGTCGGTTTCCAGCAGCTTCAGCTGGTCGCGCGTCATCATCGGGTTCGGCAGCCATTCCATGATCGAGGCCTGGACCCGCGCGACGCCCCACGGCATCGGCAGCAGCGGACGGCTGCGCTCGATCTCCTTCAGCGTCAGTTCGAGGCATTCGCGGAAGGTCTTCACCTCGGGGCCGCCAAGCTCATAGACGCGGCCACCCGCGACCGTGCCATCCACGGCCCGCGCGATCGCCTCGGCGACATCGCCGACAAACACCGGCTGCAGGCGGGTGGTGCCGCCGCCGATCAGCGGCAGAAACGGCATGAAGCGCGTCAGATTGGCGAAGCGGTTGAAGAACTGATCCTCGGGGCCGAACACGATCGAAGGACGAAGCACCACGGCGCCGGGTACGGTCTGGAGCGCAGCGGCCTCGCCTTCGGCCTTGCTGCGCGCATAGAGCGACTCCGAATTGGCCGCAGCGCCAAGGGCCGACATCTGGACCAGCGTCGAAATGCCGGCACCGCGGGCTGCCTCGGCCACGGCGCGGGCGCCGAAGCTCTGGACGGCTCCAAAGGTCTGGCGGCCATTTTCCGACAGGATACCGACCAGATTGACCACCGCATCGGCGCCTTCGACGGCGCGATCGACCGACCAGCGATAGCGCAGATTGGCCTGGACCGGCATGATCTGGCCAACAGCGCCGAGCGGCTGCACATGGCCGGCGAGATCGGGCCTGCGGACCGCGACGCGAATGCGCCAGCCGCGCTTGGCCAGCGCCCGGACGGCGTGCCGGCCGATGAAGCCCGAGCCGCCGAAGATCGTGACCAGCTTGCCCCTGTCCGCCGTCATGCCTGTCTCCTGCCTTCTGTGGTGCTTCTCAATACTGGCTGGCGCGGGGCCTGTACAGGCGCCATCCCGTCGCGGAAGCGGCGGAAATGTCAGCGGATCAGCCGGCCGACCAGCTTGGCGGTATAATCGACCATCGGCACGATGCGCGCATAGTTGAGCCGCGTCGGACCGATGACGCCGAGCACGCCGACGACGCGACTTTCCTGGTCGCGATAGGGCGAGACGACCAGCGAGGAACCGGAGAGCGAGAACAGCTTGTTTTCCGAGCCGATGAAGATGCGCACGCCATCGCCGGCCTCGGCGCTGCCGAGCAGTTCGACCAGCTCGCGCTGCGTCTCGATATCGTCGAAGAGCAGGCGGATGCGCTCGAGGTCCTCGGCGGCGCGGACATCCTCGAGCAGATTGGCCTGGCCGCGCACGATCAGCGTTTCCAGACGGCCGGCGGATTTCCCGGCCCAGCTCGCCAGCCCCTGATCGACGAGCCGCGCCGTCAACTGGTCGAGCTCGGCCCGCATCTCGCTCTGGCGCTGAAGAAGCTCCGCCCGCGCCTCGGAAAGGCTGCGGCCGCGCAGATGCGCGTTGATGTAGTTGGAAGCCTCGACCAGCGCCGAGGGGGTCGTGCCGGGCTCGATATCGATGAGGCGATTCTCGACCGAGCCATCCTCTCCGACCAGCACAACCAGCGCGCGCGTCGGCTCGAGACGCAGGAACTCGACCTGTTTCAGGCGCTGGTCGATCTTCGAAGCGAGCACGACGCCCGCGCCGCGCGAGAGACCGGACAGCATCCGGCTGGCATCGGCGAGGAACTCGTCGACGGGACGACCGCTGCCGCCGGCCGCGACGCGGTTCTCGATGTCGCGGCGTTCGTCGGCCGTGAGATCGCCGACCTCGAGCATGGCGTCGACGAAGAGACGGAGCCCGCTCTCGGTCGGCAGGCGCCCAGCCGAAGTATGCGGCGAATAGATGAGGCCGAGATATTCGAGGTCGGCCATGACATTGCGGATCGAGGCCGGCGACAGCGCCATCGGCAGGATGCGCGACAGGTTGCGCGATCCGAGCGGCTCGCCGGTTTCCAGATACGTGTCGACGATGCGCCGGAAAATCTCGCGCGAGCGTCGATCGAGCCGCGCCAGCGTCGAGGCCGATGTATCGGAAGGGGGTCGTTCGCCGGTCAGGTTGGGCTCGTCCTCTGTCATGGCGGCATGATCACGCGATGCTCAGACAGATTAAGTGTCGATTTTCCGCCCGGCTTCAAGCGGGGCTTTGCGTCAACGCCCCATGGCGGCTACAAGCTGTCGCATCACGCTTCATAAGGATAGCCCATGCGACCCTCCAAGCGCGCCGCAGACGCCATGCGCCCGGTCTCGTTTGAACGGGGCGTCGCCAAGCATGCCGAGGGTTCCTGCCTCGTACGCTTCGGCGATACCCATGTCCTGTGCACGGCCAGCCTCGAAGAGAAGCCGCCTGCCTGGCTGCGCGGTTCGGGCAAAGGCTGGGTTACCGCCGAATATGGCATGCTGCCGCGCTCGACGGGCGATCGCATGCGCCGCGAGGCCGCAACGGGCAAGCAATCGGGCCGGACGCAGGAAATCCAGCGGCTGATCGGCCGTTCGCTCCGCTCCGTCGTCGACCTCGTCCATCTCGGCGAGAAGCAGATCACCATCGATTGCGACGTTCTGCAGGCCGATGGCGGCACGCGCACGGCGTCGGTCACCGGCGGCTGGATCGCGCTCTATGAATGCATCCAATGGATGAAGGCGCGCGACATGGTCGGCCCGAAGGTGATCCGCGATCACGTCGCGGCGATCTCGGTCGGCATGTATCGCGGCAAGCCGGTGCTCGATCTCGATTATGCCGAGGATTCGGAGGCAGAGACCGACGCCAATTTCGTGATGACCGGCTCGGGCGGCATCGTCGAGATCCAGGGCACGGCCGAGGGCAAGCCCTTCGACGAGGCTGAACTCACCGCGATGCTCGGATTGGCCAAGGCCGGTATCGGCCAGCTCGTCGAATTGCAGAAGCAGACGCTCGCCTGAGACGGCGGCAGAGGACGCCATGACCCACCGCCTCAAGCGCGGCGATACGCTCGTCGTCGCCAGCCACAACAAGGGCAAGCTCCGCGAATTTGCCGATCTGCTCGCCCCGTTCGGTCTCAAGACCGTTTCGGGCGGCGAGCTTGGCCTGCCCGAGCCGGCCGAAACCGGCACGACCTTTGAGGAGAATGCGGCGATCAAAGCGATTGCCGCCGCCACCGCCTCGGGATTTCCGGCGCTTTCCGACGATTCCGGCATGTGCGTCGATGCGATCAATGGCGATCCCGGCGTCTATTCGGCGGATTGGGCCGGGCCTGACAAGGACTTCTCCCGCGCCATGCGCAATGTCGAGGAGAAGCTGCAGCAGGCCGGCGCACGCACCCCGGAGCAGCGGACCGGCCGCTTCGTCGCCGTGCTCTGCCTCGCCTTTCCCGACGGCACATTGCGCTATTATCGCGGCGAGATCGAAGGCACGATGATTTGGCCGCCGCGCGGTTCGCTCGGCTTCGGCTATGATCCGATGTTCCTGCCCGAAGGTCATGAGCGCAGCTTCGGCGAAATGGCAGCGACCGAAAAACACGGCTGGTCGGCGGGACGCACCGATGCGCTGTCGCATCGCGCCCGCGCCTTCGCGCGTTTCGCCGCCGCCGAGCTCGAGGATTGATCCGCTTGGACGAACCCCACGACCCGCCGATCGATCCCGGCTTCGGCGTCTATGTTCACTGGCCGTTCTGCGCCTCCAAATGCCCCTATTGCGACTTCAATTCGCATGTGCGGCGCGAGGGGGTCGATCAGGTGCGCTTTGCCGCCGCGCTCGTCGCCGAGATCAAGGCGACGGCCGCCCGCGCGCCCGGTCGGCAGGTGTCGTCCATCTTCCTTGGCGGCGGCACGCCCTCGCTGATGGACCCCGCGACGGTCGCCACCGTGCTCGATGCCATCGCCGGCGCATGGACCGTGGCTGATGATGCCGAGATCACGATGGAGGCCAACCCCTCCAGCGTCGAAGCGGATCGTTTCCGCGGCTATCGCGCCGCCGGCGTCAACCGCGTCTCGCTCGGCGTGCAGGCGCTGAACGATCCCGACCTGCGCGCGCTCGGGCGGCTGCACACCGCCGAGGAAGCGATGAAGGCGGTCGAGATCGCGCGCGCGACCTTCCCGCGCATTTCGTTCGACCTCATCTATGCAAGGCCCGGCCAGACGCCGGAGCTCTGGGCGGCCGAGCTCAAGGCCGCGCTCGACCGCGCCTCGGACCATCTCTCGCTCTATCAGCTGACCATCGAGCCGGACACGATGTTCGAGAAGCTCTATGCCGCCGGCAAGCTCAAGATTCCCGACGAGGACACGGCGGCGACTTTGTTCGAGGTGACGCAGGAGATCTGCGAAGCGCATGGCCGTCCGGCCTATGAGATCTCAAATCATGCGGCGCCGGGCGCCGAATGCCGGCACAATCTCGTCTACTGGCGCTATGGCGAATATGCCGGCATCGGGCCGGGTGCGCATGGCCGCCTCCTCGTCGATGGCCGCCGCCATGCCACCGCAACCGCGCGCGAACCGGAAAAATGGCTGTCGCGCGTCGAATCCTGGGGGGATGGCGTCGATACCGACGACGTGCTGACGCCCGAGGAATCGGGCGACGAGCTGCTCCTGATGGGCCTGCGTCTGGTCGAGGGCATCGACCTCCGCCGCTACCGCGCGATCGCTGGCCGCCCGCTCGATCCGAGCCGGCTTTCAGACCTCATCGCGCATGGCATGGTCGAGCGGATCGGGCCGCATCACGTCCGCGCCACCCGCGCCGGCGCCTTCGTGCTCGACGCTGTCGTCGCGGATCTCGCCGCCTGAGGCTAGAGGCCGGCGCGCGGCGGAAAGCTGCGCGGTGCCGGATCGATGATCCGGGCGCTGCCGGCTGCCACTTCATAAATGGCGAGACTGCGCTGGTTGAGCCCGTCCGGCAGCAGGCGGAAGGCGCCGTCGACGCCTATGAAGCCGTTCGGATTGGTCAGCGTCTCGAACGCGAAACGCTTTTCGCCATAGCGCGCCGCAAGGCCTGCGGCGAGGCGCGTGGCATCGAAGGCCAGCGCTGCCGGCCGCGGTGGCGCCGTGCCAAAGGCAGCGGCATAGCGCGCGGAGAAGCCGGCAAAGCCGCTGCCATCCGGCGCCGGGAACCAGCCGCCCTGCAGCGACGGCGCAGCAAGCAGGCGCGGATCGTTCCATTGGCCCGAACCCAGCAGCTGCACGCGTGACGGGCCACCCGGCGCCGCCGCCAGCGCAGCCCCGACCCGCAGCGGCGCATCGTCGCCGGCCGGAACCGCGATGGCGCTCGCCCCGCCCGCTATTGCCAGTGCTGCTACGGTCGCGACGTTCTGGCCGAGCGACGCGGCATCGGAGCCATAGCGTTCGACGGCTGCAAGCTGACCACCGCTGGCGGCGACCGCGCGCTGCAGCGCCGACCCAAACACCGAGCCATAGCCGGTGTCGGGCAGGAGGGCGGCAAAGCTGCGCTTGCCGCGCGCGGCCGCAAAACGCCCGATCCGCTCCGCGTCGCCCTCCGGCAGGAACCCGAACAGATAGACGCCGCGCGCGGCAACGCTGGAATCGGTCGAGAAGGCCAGCATCGGCACACCCGCAGGACGCGCCACTTCCGAGGCGCCACGCACCGAGGCGGCGAAAAGCGGCCCGATGATCAGCTCGGCGCCGGCACCGACAGCCGCGGCAGCCGCCGCGCGGCCACCTTCGCTCGTGCCCTGGTCGTCCTTGACGATAACCGTGAGATCGGCGCCCGGGGTTTCCTTGAGAGCGAGTTCGACGGCATGGCGAAGGCTCGCCGCCACCAGCCCGGCATTGCCGGGCGCCGAAGCCGGAAGCAGCAGCGCGACCCGCACCTTGCCGCTGCCGATCGTATCGGTGGCGATGGGCTGGGTGGTGGTCCCGGCCGACGGGGCGTTCGCCTCGATCGTCGGCGCACAGCCGGATGCGACCATGGCGCCGGCCAGCGCCGCAGCAGCGCGCCATCCCTTCAGCCAGCCGATGCCTCGCCTTGACAGTATCGGTCGCACGCCGGCCTTCTCCTTGGTCGATCCAGACGGTATCACTAGAAAAGGGCCGGACGGCCATGAGAGGCAAGAGGCCGATGTCCCCATTTTCACCATTCTTGTCCCCAAGCGCTCATGTCGCGTGCCCGAGCGTGCCGAGCGATCGCCCATGAGCGGCTCGAACGACGAACCGCGCCGTTATGCGATCGACGGCCAGGGCTTCACGGCGCAGCCTCTTCCCGGCGGGCTCTATATCGTCTCGACGCCGATCGGCAATCTTCGCGACATCACGATCCGCGCTTTGCAGACGCTTGCGGCGGCCGACATCATCGCCTGCGAGGACACGCGGACGACGCGGGTGCTGCTGCGCCATTACGGCCTTTCAGGGCAGCTCATCGCCTATCACGAGCATAATGCCGCAGAGCAGCGGCCGCGAATCCTCGAGGCGCTCGAGGCCGGGCGCAGCCTCGCACTGGTCAGCGACGCCGGCACGCCGCTCATCTCCGATCCAGGCTACCGACTGGTCGCCGATGTCTCCGCAGCTGGCCATCCTGTCATTCCGATCCCTGGCGCATCGGCGATCCTCGCCGGTCTCGTCGCCGCGGCCCTGCCGACCGACGCCTTCTTCTTCGCCGGCTTCCTGCCGACGCGGACCGTCGGCCGCAAGAAGCGCATCGCCGCGCTCGCGGCTGTTCCGGGCACGCTCGTCTTCTACGAATCGCCGCACCGCACCGCCGAGACGCTGGCGGACCTTGCCGAAACGCTGGGGCCGGAGCGTCCGGCAACGATGGCGCGCGAGCTCACCAAGACATTCGAGACGCATCGGCGCGGCACGCTCGGCAGCCTGGCAGCCGAGCTTGCCGGCGAGGCGGACCCGAAGGGCGAGATCGTCATCATGGTCGGTCCGCCCGAAGCCGGCGTCGCGGAGCCGGGCGATGTCGATGCGCTGCTGCTTCGCCTCCTCTCGGGGCACCCCGTCAAGGAGGCCGCCCAGCAGGCGGCCGCGCAGACGGGCCTGCCGAGGCGAGACCTCTACCAGCGGGCGCTGGCGCTGAAGGAAGGCGATGGCGGCGATGACGGCGCCACCTGAGGCGAAACGTCCGCGCCACAAGTCGGCGGATCGGCAGGCCGCCGAGCAGCGCGGCCGCCGCGCGGAACGGATCGCCGCGCTTTATCTCGGCCTCAAGGGTTATCGCGTCGTCGCCCGGCGCTTCAGGAGCCCGGTCGGCGAGATCGACCTGATCATGCGGCGGGGCGGCGTGCTCGCCTTTGTCGAGGTGAAGAACCGCGCGGATCTCGATGCGGCGGCGCTCGCGGTCACGCCCTTCGCGCGGCAAAGGCTGGTGCGCGCCGCCGAGGCCTATATTGGTCGCCATCCGGGCGCGGCAACGCTCACGCTTCGCTTCGACGTCGTCCTCATCGCGCCGCGCCGCTGGCCGCGCCATCTCGTCGATGCCTTCGGGACCGATCGCTGAGGCGCGCCCCGGGATTGCCATGCGGCCCCCGGACGCGCCATAAGTCTTCGCCAGATCGCCCGCCCTGCGCGCACCAGCTTCGAGGTTTCCATGTCGCTTTCCGTCGCCGTGCAGATGGATCATATCGCCAGCATCAATATCCGCGGCGACTCGACCTTCGCGCTGATGCTGGAGGGGCAGCGACGCGGCCACCGGCTTGCGCATTATACGCCCGGTCGTCTGTCGCTGAATGACGGGCGGGTCGAGGCCCGGCTCGAAACCGTGCAGGTCCGCGACATTCCGGGCGATCATTTTACGCTCGGCGAGACCGAGCGCACCGATCTCTCGACCTTCGATGTCGTGCTGCTCAGGCAGGATCCGCCCTTCGACATGGGCTATATCACCACGACGCATCTTCTTGAGCGCATCCATCCGAAGACGCTCGTCGTCAATGATCCGGCCGAGGTGCGCAACGCACCGGAGAAGATCTTCGTCACCGAGTTTCCGGCTCTGATGCCGCCGACGCTGATCTCGCGCGATGCCGAGGAGATCCGCGATTTCCGCCGCGCCCATGGCGACATCATCGTCAAGCCGCTCTATGGCAATGGCGGCGCCGGCGTGTTCCGCCTGTCGGAAGGCGATCAGAACCTCGCCTCGCTGCTCGAGATCTTCGCCGCCGCCTATCGCGGCGAGCCCTATGTCGTGCAGCGCTATCTGCCCGCCGTCCGGGCCGGCGACAAGCGCATCATCCTCGTCGACGGCGTCGCCGCCGGGGCCATCAACCGTGTCCCGGCCGATGGCGAATCCCGTTCGAACATGCATGTCGGCGGCCGTCCCGAGCCGATCGAGCTGACACGACGCGACCGCGAGATCTGCGAGGCGATCGGCCCGGAGCTGAAGCGGCGCGGTTTCCTGTTCGTCGGCATCGATGTCATCGGCGACTATCTGACCGAGATCAACGTCACCTCGCCGACCGGCATCCGCGAAGTGAAGCGCTTCGGCGGCGCCGATATCGCCAGCCTGATCTGGGATGCGATCGAAGCCAAACGGTGAACGGTTTTCAACCGTCTGCAACCTCTACGCAACTGCCGCGCGATTTTTGTTCCCCTCCTGTTCTTGCGCCCCTGGCTGGCTTCGCCTAGTCTTGCTTGCTGGGTGAACGGGGATCAGGCTGATGGTCGCGCATGTGACGACGGTGTCCTTCCAGGGGATCGAGGCGGTTCCCGTGGATGTGCAGGTGCAGATCGTGCCTGGGCTGTCGAGTTTCATCGTCGTCGGATTGCCGGACAAGACCGTTGCCGAGAGCCGAGAGCGCGTTCGCTCGGCGCTGCATGCCTCCGGCCTCGCGCTGCCGCCAAAGCGGGTCATCGTCAATCTCGCCCCGGCCGATCTCCCCAAGGAAGGCAGCCATTACGACCTGCCGATCGCCATGGCGCTGATGGCGGCGATCGGGGCGCTTCCGGGCGAACGGTTGTCGGATTATCTGGTACTCGGGGAACTGGCGCTCGACGGAACGATCACCGCCGTCGCGGGCGTGCTGCCGGCGGCGATCGGCGCCAATGCCATGGGGCGCGGGCTGATCTGCCCGGCGGCGACGGGATCCGAGGCCGCCTGGGCGAGCCGCGATCTCGACATCCTCGCGCCGCGCAGCCTGATCGCGCTTGCCAATCACTTCAAGGGCACGCAGAAGCTGACCCGGCCCGAGCCGGCATTGATGCGTGAGCCGCCGCTGCTCGCCGATCTCGCGGATATCCGCGGCCAGGACGTCGCCAAGCGTGCGCTCGAAATCGCTGCAGCCGGCGGCCACAACCTCCTGATGGTCGGACCGCCCGGCGCCGGCAAATCCATGCTGGCGAGCCGGTTGCCTTCGATCCTGCCGCCTCTGACGCCGCGCGAACTGCTCGAGGTTTCGATGGTGACATCGATCGGCGGCGAACTTTCCGGCGGAAAGCTCACCGACCGTCGCCCGTTCCGCGCGCCGCATCACTCGGCCTCGATGGCGGCGCTGGTCGGCGGCGGCTTGCGGGTCAAGCCGGGCGAGGTGTCGCTCGCGCATCACGGCGTGCTGTTCCTGGACGAATTGCCGGAGTTCCAGCCGCAAGTGCTCGATTCCCTCCGCCAGCCGCTGGAAACCGGCGAGGCGGTCATCGCGCGGGCCAACCACCGCGTCAGCTATCCGGCGCGCTTCCAGATGGTCGCGGCGATGAATCCGTGCCGCTGCGGCATGGCAGGCGAGCCGGGGCATCTCTGTGCGCGTGGCCCACGCTGCGCCACCGATTATCAGGGCCGGCTGTCAGGCCCGTTTCTCGACCGGATCGATATCCGCATCGAGGTGCCGGCCGTCACGGCAGCCGATCTCATCGCGCCCGGTCGTGGCGAGGCGAGCGCCGTGGTCGCGGCCCGTGTCGCCGCCGCGCGGGGTCTGCAGGCTGCCCGCTACGAGGCGCTGTCGCTAGCCGATGTCGGCAGCAACGCCCGCTGCCCAACCAATCTGCTGGAGGATATCGCGGCGCCGGATGCGAGCGGCCGCGCGCTGCTCGCCGAGGCGGCGCATGCCTTGAAGCTCTCGGCGCGCGGCTATCACCGCGTGCTCAAGGTGGCCCGGACCATCGCCGATCTCGACGGCGCCGCCCATGTCGGCCGCGTCCATCTTGCGGAAGCGCTGAGCTACCGCGCCGTCGGCGAACGGTTGCAGGCGGCGGCCTGATCGACGTCCAGGCGCGCGCCGACAATCAACATCGCGGTGATCGGCTGCTGCCGCGCCGGTCGACGACATGCACCGCTGAATATCGGAATCTTCTGGTCGATCGGCGGAACTTTTCGAGCAATCTAGAAGCCGAGGGCGTACCAGAGACCTTCTGCCTTCAGGACCAGCGCAGCGACCACGCAGAATGCCAGAAACGCGATGGCAATGCCTAGTAATCGCGTCGAGCCTTGCTGTTCGAATTCATCCGGATAGCGTCGCATGATCTCTTCGGCGATCGCCAGACGGACACTGGCCCGCTCTTTTTCACGCTTGATTGCCTGTTCGCCGAGCGACAGCGCCTTGGTCGATCCGGCCGTCGCGTCAGGCTTGGCGAGCTCCCGGGGGTGTTGAGCCGGGTCGACCTCATCCACCGGCGCAGGAGGGATATTCTGCATCTTGAGACCCTATACCCTCCTAAAGAAGGAATGTTACGCCAACTGTGACAGTAAATTTAAACGAATTGTCACAATGGATGAGACCATCCATTTGCTTTTTCGGACTATCTTCCCGACATGGCAGACGGCACCTATAGCAGGACGTTCATCCGCGAGTGGCGCCTCTCACGAGGGCTTTCGCTGCGCAAACTATCATCTATGACGGCCTCACACCCCGGGGGGGAGCCTGTCATTTCGCATGCAAGTCTTGGCCGAATTGAAAAAGGGGAGCAACCCTATTCGCAGGCTGTGCTTGAAGCTGTCTCGCGGGCGCTGAACGTCCCGACGGCGCTATTGCTTGAATCGCGACCTGACGAGAACTTCGAAACGCAGGAATTGATCGCGGACTTTCGAACGCTCGATCCCTCGAAGCGTCGGCAGGTGATTAATTTCGTGAAGTTTCTTGTGGGACAACCGTAACACTCCCGTGCCGGCAACACCGATGGTTTGTAACGCAGGGTGTACCATGGTTCGTCCGTGTCCTGCAATAGGAAGTTGTATTACGCCTTCCTGAGTACCCGCACCTGGCAGAACTCTGGCTGCCGCCCGCAACTTCGCTTCCGGCACCCGCAACGGGCCGCCGAGCGGCGGGCACTCGGCGTGCTGCCAATAGCGCCAGTGGGTTGAACGGCTCCCGGACAGCAAGGGTTTCGAAATCAACCGGTCCTAGAGTGCGGCGGCTGCGCCATGCGCACCTGAGGGGCAAGCCCGATGTCTGCCGATCCGCTCCGCGATGTTGTCGCGTCACCCGTGCCACAACCTCTGGCAGCAACGCTGCTGGCGGTCGGCGCCGGTCTGTCTGCAATGGTGGCGCTGGCAGCCGGCTTCGCCCACCCCGTGCTTGGGACGAGCTATTTCCTCGCCGCTGGGTTGTTCCTTTCTCTGGGCGGCGTCGGCACGCTTTGGCTGCGGCTCCGCGGCGAAAGGCGCATCCGACGGTCGCTCGCGGAGCGGCTCGAGGCGCTGCAGGATCTCTCCTGGGAACGCAGCGACGCCGGCTCGCAGAGAGCCGAGGAAGCGGTCATCCCGATCGCGGCCGTCAGCCATGAGATGCGGGCGCCGCTGCATGGCATGCTGGCGCTCGTCGATCTGCTCGCTGGAACGGACCTCTCGCCCGAGCAGCGCTCCTATGTCAGCGCGGTCAGTCAGTCGGCCGGCGCGCTCGCCAGGCTGGTGGAGGATCTGCTCGATGCCTCACGCATCGCTACCGGCCAGTTCACGCTCGCCGCGGCCTCCGTCGAGATCGAGGCACTGGTCGAGGACATCGCCGAACTGCTGGCGCCGCTGGCGCAGGCGCGCGGCATCGGCCTCGGCACGTGCGTCGCGCCCGACCTGCCGCCGATATTGGTCGATTCCGGCCGGCTTCGCCAGATCCTGATCAATCTCGTGACGAATGCGATCGCGGCAACCGAGCACGGCTCCGTATTGCTCGCGGTCGAGCCGGCCGACCCGGTCACCGACCGGGATATCGCCCTCGCCTTTGCCGTGCATGACAGCGGACCCGGCGTCGAGCGTGCCGACCGCGACAGGATCTTCGAGGCCTTCGAGCGGGCGCGTGCCGATGGTTCGGGCCTCGGCCTCGGGCTTGCCATCTCACAGCAGATCGTCGCGCGGATGGGCGGCCATATCGCGCTGGAGGCGCGGGCCGGTGGCGGCGCCGTCTTTCATTTCACGCTCACTTTGCCGGCACTCGGCCATCCGCCCCGCGCGACACGGCCGCTCGATGGCCATGACGTGCTGCTGGTCGCGCCGCCCGGGCTCGAGGCGGACGCCCTCGGAGCGGCGCTTGAGCAGGCCGGCGCCGAAGCCCGCCTTGTCGGCAGCCTCGCCGAAGCGGCCGGCCTGGTCGGCGCCGCCGTGGCAGCCGGTCAACCCTATCGCATGGTTCTTGCCGACGCCCGCATTGCTGGCGACGCGCGGGCGGCGCTGAAGCGGCTGCGCAATGCCGCCGGCGGCCCGTTGGCGGTGGGTATCATGGTTGAAGCGCATGAACGGCGCACCGTCGATGCGCTCCGGGATGACGGCTTCGATGCCTATCTGATCCGCCCGGTGCGCCGTCGCTCGCTGATCGCGGTGGTCGCGGAAGCGATCCGCCGCCCGGCCCACTTCGTTGCCGATCCGGCGGACGGACCCGGCAAGGCATTGCCCGAGGCGCTCGGGAATCGACCGCTCGATGTGCTCGTGGTCGAGGATGATCCGGTCTCCGCCTTGCTGGCGCGTGCGGTGCTGGAGCGGCTCGGCCATGAGGTGAGCGAAATGCGGACGCTGGCGGCAGCCAGGGGTCGACTCGCGGATCCGCCCGACGTCGTGCTGGTTGATCTGCAGCTCGGCGATGGCGACGGGCTCGACCTTATCCGCGCCTTCGCGTCGGCCGCCGGGCGGTCGCGACCCGCCCTGATCGCGACTTCGGGACGTGGCGATCTCGCCACGAGAGCCGCCGCGCTCGAGGCCGGCGCCGATATCTTTCTCGATAAGCCCATTTCCGCTGAACGGCTCTCACGCGCTTTCGAAGAGGCCCTGAGCAGGCGAAGCATCCCGCCCGATCCCCGTCACCAAACTGCATGAATTCCGTGATCTATAGCGTCGATCGTTGCCGGCGATCCGATCCTGGACCTGCCGCCGAGCCGCGTCATGGGAGATCATGCTATGCTGAAGCGGGCGGAAAGCGGGGCGCGGCCGAAGATGCGGCCGTTTCCGGAGCCGTTTTCCACGCTGCCGGACCTTTCCCGGCGCATGTTGCATGGGCTCAGAAGGACGATGCCGCCAGGTCTTTTGCCGGCTCCGTTGTCGCCGCCGCCGCTTGGCCGGATCGGCGCGCTCGAGGTGCGCCTTGCGGTCAGCCCGCGCGAAGTGAAGAAGGCGCAGAAGCTGCGCTACAAGGTATTCTATGAGGAGATGTCGGCCATCCCCGACCTCCAGACGCAGGTTTCGCGGCGTGATCGCGATGCGTTTGACGCCATCTGCGACCACCTGCTCGTCATCGACCACGATACGATCACCAAATCGGGCGAGGCGGCGATCGTCGGCACCTATCGCCTGCTGCGACAGGATGTGGCGCAGCGCTTCTCCGGCTTCTATTCGGCGAACGAGTTCGACGTCGCGCCGCTGATCGAGCGGCACAGTGGCCTCAGCTTCCTGGAGCTCGGGCGTTCCTGCGTGCTGCGCCCCTATCGCACCAAGCGGACGGTGGAACTGCTCTGGCACGGCATCTGGAGCTATGTCCGCCGGCACGGCATCGACGTGATGATCGGCTGCGCGTCGCTCGAAGGGACAGATCCGGACCGCCTCGCGCTGCCGCTGGCCTTTCTGCACCATCACGCCCGCGCGCCGGGCGACTGGCAGGTCGGCGCCCTGCCGGGCCGCCGGGTGGCCATGGACCGTGTTCCCGCCGAGGCGATTGATGCCCGGGCCGCGTTGCATATGCTTCCGCCGCTGCTGAAGGGCTATCTGCGGATCGGCGCCTATGTCGGCGACGGGGCGGTCGTCGACCGCCAGTTCGGCACCACCGACGTGATGATCGTCCTGCCGGTCAGCGCCATCAACGAGCGCTACGTCAATCACTACGGCGCCGATGCGACGCGTTACGCCGCCTGAGCTTCAGCGCGGCGGAAATTCGCGGCCCGGGCGCGAGCGATAGGTCGGCAAGGTCCAGCCGAAGCGGAGCGCCCCGGCGCGGACGCCGAACGCAGCAAAGCCGCCAAGGAACGCGGCCGGCCAGAACGGCATGCCCGACCGGTCGGCAAGCACGAACAATGTCGCGCCGACCAGCGTCGCCGTAACATAGATCTCCTTGCGCAGAAGCACCGACGGCTCGCCGGCGATGACGTCGCGGATGATGCCGCCGAAGGAGGCTGTCATGACGCCCATGACGACCGCGCTGACGGGGCTCGCGCCGGCATCGAGCGCACGGGACGCGCCCATGACGCAATAGCCGGAAATGCCGATGGCATCGGCCCAGAGCAGCGCCTGATAGCGATATTCGACGAAAGGCGCGACGAAGAAGACGGCGACGCCCGAGAGTGCGCAGAGAATGACCGGCTGAGGCTCGCGGATCCAGAAGACCGGCGTCTCGCCGAGAATGACGTCACGCAGCGTGCCGCCACCGACACCGGTGATCGCCGCCAGGAAGACGAAGCCGACGAGATCGAGTTCCTTGCGCGAGGCGGCAAGCGCCCCCGTGACGGCGAAAACCACGACGCCGATCGAATCGAGGGCCTGGAGCAACGAGACATCCAGGCCCATCGCTATTAGCCGGACTGGCCGGCGCCCGAGGCGTCCGAAGAATCCTTCTGGCGGGGCGCACCCTTGGCGACACCGACCATGGCGGGACGGAGCACCCGCTCGCCGATGACGTAGCCGGACTGCATCACCTGCATCACGGTGCCCGATGGCTGCGCGTCCGTCGGAACCTCGAAGATCGCCTGGTGCAGATTGGGATCGAATTTCTGCCCGAGCGGATCGAGCTTCTTCACACCATGCTTCTCAAGCGAATTGAGGAGATCGCGCTCGGTCATCTCGACGCCTTCGATCAGCGTCTTCATCGCCTCGGCGCCACGTGCCTCCTCCGGAACCGCCTCGAGCGCGCGGGCCAGATTGTCGCCGGCCGTCAGCATGTCGCGCGCAAAGGCTGCGATGGCATATTGGCGGGTCTCGGCGATCTGACGCTCGGTACGGCGGCGGAGATTCTCCATCTCGGCCATGGTGCGGAGCACCCGGTCCTTCATCTCCGCGTTCTCGGCTTCCAGAGCCTCGATGCGCGCCTCGGCTGCGACATCGCCCTCGGGCTGATCGACGGCCGCCTCGGTCTCCGGCGTCGTCTGCGGATCATTGGTCATTGCGGCGTCTCGCTTTCGTGACTGGTCATCATTTTGCGCCCGATATCAGCGCTCGCGCCTCGAAAATCAAGTCGCAGAGCGGCGCCGCCCTAAAGCACGAGGACGCCATGATGCTGAGCCTCGGCCTCAGGCTCGACATGAATGGAGACCTCCGCCCCTTCGACCGCCTTCATCAGTGCCGCCTCAATCCGATCGCAGATGGAATGGGCCGAGGCCACGGACATCGAACCGGGAACGACGAGGTGGAACTCGATGAAGGTAGCACGGCCGGCGCTGCGGGTCCTGAGATCATGCACCTCGATCGCCCCTTCGGCCTCGGTGGCGATGATGGCACGGATTTCCGTGTCGACGGAGCGCGACACCGCCTCGTCCATCAGGCCGCTGACCGAATCGCGAATGACCTTCCAGCCCGACCAGAGGATATTCACAGCAACGATGACGGCGACCAGAGGATCGAGCACGGTCCAGCCCGTGATCACGACGAGCACCAGTCCGATGATGACGCCGACCGAGCTGATCACATCGCTGGTCAGGTGCCATGCCTCCGCAATGAAGGCCGGCGAGCGGCGGCGGCGCCCGAAGCGGAACAGATACATCGCCCAGGCGCTGTTGACCGCCGTCGCGACCGCATTGATGGCAAGGCCGTGCAGGGTGTTCTCGGGCGCGAGATTGAGATTGTAGGAGATCCAGGCCTGGCGGGCGATCAGGAGGGCCGCCACGACGATCAGCACGCCCTCCAGCACCGCAGCGAAATATTCCGCCTTGTGATGGCCGAACTGGTGGTCGGTATCGGCCGGCTTGCGGCTGACCTGGATCGCCCAGAAAGCCGCGAGCGCCGTCACCAGATTGACGATGCTCTCGAGCGCATCGGAAAACAGAGCGACGCTGCCCGTGGCAAGATAGGCCGCGTATTTGAGGCCCATCACCAACAAGGCGATGACGATCGAGCTGAAGGCGACGACCGTCACCTTATCCATCCGTACCGGCATTGCGCGTATCCGCATCACGTGGGGGTTCGCGCCCTTAGCACCCCGCACCACACCGCCACAACGCCTATCTTCGCAACTGCGAACGAGTGGCGTTCCAGCCCATCGGCGAGAAGCGTCAGAGCCGTCGCAGCGCGACCTGTTCGATGAGGTGATTGGCGCCCTTGCTGAGGATCAGATCGGCGCGCGGACGGGTCGGGAGAATGTTTTCCCTGAGGTTGACGAGATTGATGCGCGACCAGAGCCGCTCGGCGATCGCCAGTGCCTCGTCCTCGGGAATGAGGGCATAGCGGTGAAAATAGGAGCTCGGATCGCGGAAGGCGGTGGCCCGCAGCCGCTCGAACCGCGCCACATACCAGCGATGGATATCGGTCTCGTCTGCGTCGATATAGATCGAGAAATCAAAGAAATCGGAGACGAACGGCACCGCCTTGCCGTCGCGCGGCAGGCGCGGGGTCTGCAGCACGTTGAGGCCCTCGACGATCAGTATATCGGGAGCATCGATCGTGACGCGCTCGGAGGGAACGATATCGTAGACGAGATGGGAATAGAGCGGCGCCGTCACGCGCGGCGATCCAGCCTTGATGTCGGAGAGGAAGGCGAGCAGCGCCGGCAGATCGTAGCTTTCGGGAAAGCCCTTGCGCTCCATCAGCCCTTCGCGCTGCAGCACGGCATTTGGATAGAGGAAGCCGTCGGTGGTGACGAGTTCGACCTTCGGCGTATCCGGCCAGCGCTGCAGCAGCGCCCGCAGCACGCGCGCCGTGGTCGACTTGCCGACGGCAACCGAGCCGCCGATGCCGATGATGAAGGGCGTCTTGCCGTCGGTTGTGCCGAGAAAGGTCCGCGTCGCCTTGTAGAGGCGCTGCGTCGCCGCGACGTAAAGGTTGAGCAGGCGCGACAGCGGCAGATAGATGCTCACGACTTCGTCGATCGAGATCGGGTCGTTGAGGCTGCGCAGGCGCGCGAGATCGCTTTCGTCGAGGGTCAGCGGCGTGTCGGCACGCAGCGATGCCCATTCCTCGCGGGTGAAATAGCGGTGGGGGGCGAGTTGCGGCCGCGATGCGCTGTCCATCGTCTGTTCCCAGCGGCCTATTCGGGCGGCCGCGATGCCTTCTCCTCGAGCCCGGTGCGGCCGGTGCGCCCGGCAAGCTCGGCCATCACGGCATCGAGCGGAATGCCGCGCGCTTCGAGGAGAACCACGAAATGATAAAGCATGTCGGCGGCCTCGGACGTCAAGGCGGCGTTGTCGCCCTCGACGGCCGCGATGACCGCCTCGACCGCTTCCTCGCCGAATTTCTTGGCGACGCGGGCCGGCCCCTTGGCGAGAAGCTTCGCCGTATAGGAGCCAGGATCGCCGGAGGTCGCGCGGGCATGCACGATGGCGACGAGATCGGGGAGCGTGAAATCGGACAAGCTTGCCTCCTCAGCCGTCGAGCCGGACCGGAATGCCGGCCGCCGCCATATGGTGCTTCGCCTGCTGCAGGGTGAAGGTCCCGAAATGGAAGATCGAGGCGGCGAGCACGGCGCTGGCATGGCCGATCCGCACGCCGTCGACGAGATGATCGAGATTGCCGACGCCGCCGGATGCGACGACCGGCACGGAAACCGTATCGGCAATGGTGCGCGTCAGCGCGAGGTCGAAGCCGTCGCGAGTGCCGTCGCGGTCCATCGAGGTCAGGAGAATCTCGCCGGCGCCGAGCCGAGCAACCTCGATCGCATAGGCGACCGCATCGATCCCCGTCGGCTTGCGGCCGCCATGGGTGAAGATCTCCCAGCGGTCCTCGTTGTCGCCGCCGACGCCGCGCCGGCGCGTCTGCTTGGCATCGATGGAGACGACGATCGCCTGCGCGCCGAACTTCTCCGCCGCCCGGGCGACGATCGTCCGATCGAACACGGCGGCACTGTTGATCGCCACCTTGTCGGCGCCGGCCAGCATCAGCGCGCGGATGTCCTCGACCGTGCGCACGCCGCCACCGACCGTCACCGGCATGAAGCAGGCCTCGGCCGTGCGCGCGACGACATCGAGGATCGTGCCACGATTTTCATGCGTCGCCGTGATGTCGAGGAAGCAGAGTTCGTCGGCTCCGGCGGCATCATAGGCCTTGGCGGCCTCGACGGGGTCGCCGGCGTCGATCAGGTCAATGAACTGCACGCCCTTGACGACGCGGCCGTCCTTGACATCGAGGCAGGGGATGACGCGGGTCTTGAGCATCAGTTATCGAGCCTCCGCGCGTCGCGGATCAGCTTCAGCGCCTCGGCGGGATCGAGGCGGCCGTCATAAAGGGCGCGGCCCGAGATGGCGCCTTCGAGAATGCGGCAATCCGGCTCCAGCAGGCGGCGTATATCGGCAATCGAGGCGAGGCCGCCCGAGGCGATGACAGGGATGCCGACGGCACGGGCCAAAGCGAGCGTCGAGGTGATGTTGAGCCCTTCGAGCACGCCGTCGCGATCGATATCGGTGAAGATGATGGCGGCGACGCCGGCATCCTCGAAGCGGCGGGCAAGCTCGATCATGGTGAGTTCGGACGTCTCGGCCCAGCCCTCGACCGCGACGCGGCCGCCACGCGCGTCGATGCCGACCGCGATCCGGCCCGGATGGGCGCGGCACACCTCGCGCACGAGATCAGGATCGCGCACCGCGATGGTGCCGAGAATGACGCGGGCGATGCCCTTGTCGAGCCAGGTTTCGACGCCGGCCCGGTCGCGGATGCCGCCGCCGAGCTGCACCGGCATCGTCACCGCGCCGAGGATCGCCTCGACGGCGGCGCCGTTCACCGCCTTGCCAGCGAAGGCGCCGTTCAGGTCGACGACATGAAGATATTCGAATCCCTGATCCTCGAACTGCTTCGCCTGGGCGGCCGGATCGGTGTTGAACACCGTCGCCTCGTCCATGGCGCCGCGCTTCAGGCGGACGCAGGCGCCGTCCTTCAGGTCGATGGCGGGAAAAAGGATCATCAGGGGCGCCAGTCCAGGAAGTTGGCGAGGAGGGCGAGACCGAGCTTCTGGCTCTTCTCGGGGTGGAACTGCGTGCCGGCGATCGTGCCGGTCGCGACGATCGCCGTGACGGGGCCGCCATAATCGGCTGTCGCGATCACATCAGCGGGATCGTCCGGATAGAGCTGGTAGCCATGCAGGAAATAGGCGTGCCAGCCCTCGGGCCCGGTGGGAATGCCGGCGAGAAGTGGGTGCGATCCTGCGGACGCATCGAGCGTGTTCCAGCCCATATGCGGCACTTTCAGGGCGGCATCGGCCGGCTGGACCGGGCGAACCTCGCCGGGGATGCGGTCGAGGCCTTGCGAGACGCCATATTCGATGCCGCGGGTCGCCAGGAGCTGCATGCCGACGCAGATGCCGAGAAACGGCCGCCCGCGCCGATCGATGGTCTCGATCACCGCCTCGATCATGCCGTCGACCGCATCAAGTTGGGCCCGGCAATCGGCAAAGGCGCCATCGCCGGGCAGCACGACATGATCGGCGGTGGCGACCACATCCGGATCGGACGTCACGACAACGGGACCACCGGAGCCCTTGCGGGCGACAGCAAGTTCGAGCGCCTTGCCGACCGAGTGCAGGTTGCCGGCGCCATAGTCGATGATGGCAATGGTCATCGCGCACCCTCCGCCTGCGGGAAGAGGCCGATCACCGCGCCGGGCGCTGCCGGCGCCACGCGGACCGGCATCGCCGAGGGCGGCGGGGCATCCTCTTCGGGCAGGCCGTGGAAATAGCGGATCTCGGCCTCCTCGAGCGTGCGCCCGCTGGCCTCGCCGCGGACCCTGTAGCCGCGCCGGCGCAGCGCGAAGCGGCGGATGTCGTTGCCGAGCACGCCGAAGGCTAGCGGCAGCAGGATCGACAGCGCCGGCGCCGCCGCGCCGAGCGGCTCGGCGAAGAGGCCGAGCGCCACCATGGCGAGGATGGTGAGCGCCGCCTCGACGAAGAGCCCGCGATAGAGCAGCCAGGGCAACGTGATCAGCAGCGCCGGCCAGCAGAATCCGTCCTTGACGAAGACGAGGCGGAGCGCCTCGGGCGCACCGTCCTTAGCGGGAAGCGGCGGCGCGAGGACAATGTAATCTCTCATGATCGCCTCAATCGCCCAGCTTGCCCTTGGTGGAAGGGACGCGGCCATCCTGGCGGGCATCGATGGCGACAGCCACGCGCAAGGTCCGCGCCAATGCCTTGAAGCAGGTTTCCGCGATGTGGTGGTTGTTCTCGCCGTAGAGATTCTCGATGTGCAGCGTGATGGCCGCATTCTGCGCGAAGGCCTGGAAGAACTCACGGAACAGCTCGGTGTCGAAATCGCCGACCTTCGGCCGCGTGAAGCCGACCTTCCAGACGAGATAGGGGCGTCCGGATACATCGACGGCGCAGCGCGTCAGCGCCTCGTCCATCGCCAGATGCGTATCGGCATAGCGGGTGATGCCGCGCATCTCGCCCAGCGCCTTGCGGAAGGCGAGGCCGAGCGCGATGCCGACATCCTCGACGGTGTGATGCTGGTCGATATGCAGGTCGCCCCTGGCCGAGATGTCGAGGTCGAACAGACCATGGCGCGCGAGCTGGTCGAGCATATGATCGAAGAAGCCGATTCTGGTCGCGATCGCCCCACGGCCGGTGCCGTCAAGGTCGATCGTCACATTGATCTCGGTTTCCTTCGTCTTGCGCTCGATCGTGGCGCTGCGCATCGGCAGGGCTTCCTTCTCACTTCCCCGGAAAATCGAGGATCGGCGCGCTTTTAGCAGGCGTCGCGCGTGAACGCCACCGGCTTGGCGATCCAAGACGATAGACGTCCGGCGCCCCTCCTTTGCATCTTCAAAAGGCGGGCCTACATAAGAGCCTCGTTTCAACAGGGATCGCCGCGGGGCCAAAACGGACCAAGGCGATCCGCCACGAAAGCCTCCGATGTCCCATTCGCAAGAGTACGATCCCTATGCCGCCTGGCATGGCACCACGATCATCACCGTCCGCAAGGGCGGCAAGGTGGTGATCGCGGGCGACGGCCAGGTGTCGCTCGGCCAGACCGTCATCAAGCACAATGCCAAGAAGGTGCGCCCGCTCGGCAAGGGCGGCGTCATTGCCGGTTTCGCCGGCTCGACGGCCGACGCCTTCACACTGTTCGAGCGGCTCGAGGCCAAGCTCGAACAATATCCGGGGCAGTTGACGCGCGCCTGCGTCGAACTTGCCAAGGACTGGCGTACCGACCGCTATCTGCGCCGTCTCGAGGCGATGATGCTGGTCGCCGATCGCACGACCTCGCTGGTGCTGACCGGCACGGGCGACGTTCTCGAGCCCGAGGGTGGTGTCATGGGCATCGGCTCCGGCGGCAATTACGCGCTCGCCGCTGCCCGCGCGCTGATCGACACCGATCAGAGCGCCGAGCAGATCGCCCGCAAGGCGATGGCGATCGCGGCCGATATCTGCGTCTACACCAATACGCATGTGACGCTCGAACAGCTCGATGCCGCCTGACGCCAGCCAACGCTACGGATTCCGGCCGCTGGCGCAGCGCGATCTCGGCCGGATCCACGCTTGGCTGTCAGCGCCGCATGTTGCGGCCTGGTGGGACGCGGCGGATCTCGCGACCGAAAAGATCGCGGCTCATCTCAACGATCCCGCCGTCCGTCCCTACCTGATCCTGATCGACGGCCGCGAGGCCGGCTATCTCCAGTCCTATGATCCGCATGCGGAGGCGGATCATCCCTATCAGGACCAGCCCCAAGGCACGCTCGGCATCGACCAGTTCATCGGCGAGGCAGACCTCGTCGGCATCGGCCACGGGCCGGGACTGGTCGAGACATTCGCGCTGCAGCGCTTCGCGGAAGGCGTGCCGCGCATCATCACCGATCCGGACCCCGCCAATCAAAGGGCGGTCCGGGCCTATGCAAAGGCCGGGTTCCGCGTGCTCGACCAACGAACCACGATTTACGGTCCCGCGCTCATCATGGGGCGGGATTCCGGGAACCAGACGAGACCGACATGACCAATTTCTCACCCCGCGAGATCGTCTCCGAGCTCGACCGCTACATCATCGGCCAGCAGGACGCGAAGCGCGCGGTCGCCATCGCCCTGCGCAATCGCTGGCGCCGGCAGCAGCTGACCGGGCCGATGCGCGAGGAAGTGCTGCCGAAGAACATCCTGATGATCGGGCCGACCGGCGTCGGCAAGACCGAGATCTCGCGCCGCCTCGCCAAGCTCGCCAATGCGCCGTTCCTGAAGGTCGAGGCGACCAAGTTCACCGAGGTCGGCTATGTCGGCCGCGATGTCGAGCAGATCATCCGCGATCTCGTCGAGATCGGCATCGCGCTGACGCGCGAGACACGCCGCAAGGATGTCGAGGCGAAGGCGCATCTTTCCGCCGAGGAACGCGTGCTGACGGCCTTGGTTGGCGAATCCTCCAGCCCGGCGACGCGCGAGAGTTTCCGCAAGAAGCTGCGCGCCAACGAACTCGACGACAAGGAAATCGAGATCGAACTGCGCGACCAGGGCGGCATGCCGCAATTCGACGTTCCGGGCATGCCGGGCGCCTCGATCGGCGTCATGAATATCGGCGACATGCTCGGCAAGGCCTTCGGCGGCGGCAAAACCAAGACGCGCCGCGTCACGGTCAAGGATTCCTACAAGCTCCTGATCGACGAGGAATCCGACAAGCTGCTCGATACGGATGCGATCACCGCCGAGGCCATCGCGATCGTCGAGAATGACGGCATCGTGTTCCTCGACGAGATCGACAAGATCTGCGCCCGCGAGGGCCGGGCCGGCGACGTTTCCCGCGAGGGCGTGCAGCGCGACCTGCTGCCGCTCATCGAGGGCACGACGGTCGCCACGAAATACGGACCGGTGAAGACCGACCATATCCTCTTCATCGCTTCCGGCGCGTTCCACATCGCCAAGCCGTCCGACCTGTTGCCGGAGCTGCAGGGCCGGTTGCCGATCCGCGTCGAGCTCTCGGCGCTGAAGGAAGAGGATTTCCGCCGCATCCTGACCGAGACCGAGGCCAGCCTCATCAAGCAGTATATCGCGCTGATGGCGACCGAGGGCCTGACGCTCGCGATCACCGACGATGCCATCGACGCCATCGCCCGCATCGCCGTCGAGATCAATTCGGCGATCGAGAATATCGGTGCCCGGCGCCTGCAGACCGTCATGGAGCGCATCCTCGACGACATCTCGTTTGCAGCGCCCGATCGCAGCGGCGACACCGTGACGGTCGATGCGGCTTATATCGAGGCGCATATCGGCGACCTCGCGCGCAACACCGACCTGTCGCGCTACATTCTCTAGCGCTCACGGCATCGTGGCGGGCACCGGTCTGTTGCCGGCGCCCGTTTGGATGTTATAAGCCGCCCCTGCCGCACGGCCAGCCGTCCGCGGTCCCGGCCACGCAGTTTCTGGTCCCGAACGGCGGATCGTCCCGATGTCGCGCCTCAGTGGAGCCCTTTCGGCTCTTCTCGTCCTTGCCTTCATTCTGCCGGCGCAGGCCGCGGTCGACGTTCCGCCGGGCAATCGCTCGACGACGCAGCCGCCGATCGACATGAGCTCGATCAAGCGCACCGGCGAGACCAAAGAGAGCTTCGAGGGCAAGTATCAGCGCATCTATAATCTGCTGAAGCGCGACCCGGGCCTCATCCGCGCGATCAAGAAATCGGCCGCCCGTTATGGCATCGATCCGATCCACATGATCGGCGCGATCGTCGGCGAGCACACCTATAATGTCGGCGTGATCGACAATGCCCAGGCCTATTACGTCAAGGCGCTGGCCTATCTCGGCACCAAGGAGCTGGTGTTCGGCTATCAGGGCGAACCGATCGACACGTTCCTGGCCCGGCCCGAATTCAAGGACTGCGACGGCTTCAAGAGCAACTATGACCTGTGGACCTGCCGCGAAGGCGTGTGGAATGCGAGCTTCCGCGGCAAGAAGGTCGACGATGTCAGCTATCCGCGCGACCGCTTCTCGAAGGTGTTCTTCCAGCCACTGTTCGCCGGCCAGACCTTCGGCCTCGGCCAGATCAATCCGCTGACCGCCCTGATGGTCACCGACCTCGTGCACCAGAAGAGCCGGCTGCCCGAGCTCACGGCCGACCAGGCACCGGCGGTCTATCAGGCGATCATGGATCCCGATTCTTCGCTCGACTACATGGCCGCGATCATCCGCCTGTCGATCGATGTCTATCGCGACACCGCAGGCGTCGACATCTCCGACAATCCCGGCATCACCGCGACGCTTTACAATGTCGGCGACGTCAAGGTGCGCGCTCGATCGCTCGCCGCTGCGCGCAAGCGCAACAAGAAGGCCTGGCCGGAAGAGAACTACTATGGCTGGCTGGTCAATGACCGCATCGAGCAGCTCCGCGCGCTGCTCTGAGGCGATTCACGGCTTCCGCCGCGTCGCCGCGAGAATGACGGCCTTCAGCGTCCGCAGCGCTTCAGGCGAGAGATCGGCGATCTCGTCGGCCAGCAGATTGGCGAGTTCGGTCGCCTCCGCGGCGAGCCCCGCCGTTTCGATCGTGACCTTCGGATGCGACCGCGCGGCGAGGCGCTGCAACTCCTCGGCGTCGTCCCAGATCACATTGAAATAGGCGATGATACGCTGGATCATCAGCCAGGTCGGTCGGCCGCGCCGGCCATGTTCGAGCGCCGAGAGATAGGCGCTGGACACGCCGATCGCCTCGGCCATGTCCTTCTGCGAGACGCCCCGCTCCGCGCGCATCTCGCGCAATCTTCGCCCGAACGGCGTCATCAGCTCTCGCGCCGGCGGCGGATCCGGACATAGAGCGCGCCGCCGCCGCCATGGGTGCGATGCGCCTCCTCGAAGCCGATGACGATATCGCGAAGGCCCGGCTCGGCCAGCCACTGTGGCACGCGCCGGCGCAACACGCCGCGTTCCATCTCGCCGAAATGCGCTGCATGCGTCACGTCGCCGGTGCGCCCCTTGCCCGTGATGACGAGAACCAGCTTGGCGCCCCGCGCCTGCGCGCCGACCAGAAAGGCGCGGAGACGATGATGGGCGTCGTTCTGCGTCAAGCCATGCAGGTCGATGCGGCCGTCGATGCCCTGAATGCCACGCGCGACGCGGTTGAGCGTCCGCCGCTCGAGCGGGGCCAGCGGCAGCGGCTTCGGCTTTTGCAGCGCCGCGGCGATCATCTTTTCCGGCGGCGGCAGGGCTGCCAACATCTCCTCCGCAGGCGGCTCAGGCGGGGCAGGCTCGGGTGCGATCGCCTCGGCTGCGCGCAGCGGCACGGCCGTGCGCGCCACGTTGGCCCAGAGTGTGCGCTCTTCTGACGACAGGCCGCGTCGCCGCCGGCTCATCGCGGCGACCGGGGCACAAGCGTGACGAAACGGCCCTTCGCCTGCATCCGGCCAGCGGTTTCGCCGGCGGCATCGCCGGAGCCGAAGAAGATGTCGCCGCGCGCCGGGCCGAGAATGGCCGAGCCGGTGTCCTGCGCCACCAGCAATCGGCGAAAGGGCGCAGCGCCTCCCGCTGCCGGTACGCTGGTCTCGATCCAGACGGGGACGTGGAAGGTATGCAGCGTGCGGTCGACGGCGAGGCTCCGGCCCGGCGTGAGCGGCACCTTCGCGGCGGCGATCGGTCCGAGCGCCGGGTCGTCGACCGGCGCCTCGCGAAAGAAGATATAGGACGGGTTCGACGCCATCACCGATGACGCCTCGTCCGCATGCTCGGCCAGCCAGGCGCGGATCGATTGCATCGTCACGCTGCCGCGCTGCAGCGCGCCGCGATCGATCAACTCACGGCCGATCGAACGATAGTCGTGGCCGGATTTCGCCGCATAGGTGACGCGCAGCAGAGTGCCATCCTGCATGCGCAGCCGCGCCGCGCCCTGGACATGAATGAAATAGGCATCGACCGGATCGGTGAGAAAAGCGATTTCCAGCCCGCGTCCGTCGAGGGCACCAGCCATGATCGCGCCGCGATCGAAGAAGGGCTCGAAACCGGCGGCTGTCCGGCGGGCAAACCGCATGCCGGCCGGAAGCTCGGGCGGTGGCGCCGCCTCGTCGATCTCAACGAGTTCTTCCGGCGGCCTCAGGAGCGGCGTCTTGAAGCGATCATCCGCCGTTCGTGCCGCGTCTGCCTCCGGCTCGTAATAACCGGTGAAGAAGCCGTCTCCCGCCACACCCTCATGCGGCACGAAATGCTTCTCGAAGAATGAACGTGCCGCGATTGCATCCAGCACTTCCGGCAGCGCCAACGCGGCGCGCGCGGCAATCGCGAGCGCCTCGCCATCAACACCGAGCGCCCGGGTCTTCGGGGGCTGATCCGCGATGCGTTCTGCTGAAAGACGGAACGCCCGAAAGGCGCTGGCGTGATCATCATCGGCCCAACCGTCAAGCGTGTCGAAGCCGACGGGCGCAAGCGGACCCACTTCCCCCGCGGACACGGTCCGGCTCCGCTATTCGACGGTTTCGGTGGCGACGAGCAGCCAGTTGGGGTCGCGGGACGATGTGTCGCGCGCAAAGGTCCAGATGTCCGTCACATCGGCAACCACGACCGGATCGCCGTCGACGACCTCGCCAGCCTTGTTCCGCGTTGCCGAGACGAGCTTGGAGACGAAGCGCACGGTGACCTGCGCCGATTTGCCCTTCATCGCCACGTCGAGCAGCTCGGCCTTGTCGATGCCGACGAAATTGAACTCGACGGTCTCGCCGCGCTGTTCCCGCTCCGCGATGGCGCCGGCAAAGCCGTCATAGACCTCGCGGCCGAGCAAGGGCTTCAGGGCCTTGCGATCGCCCTCGGCAAAGGCCGTGACGATCATCTCATAGGCGGTGCGGGCGCCATCGAGGAACTGTTTCGGGTCGAAGCTGCGGTCGGCCGCCATTACCGCGGCAAGGCCGGTGGCCAGCGGCGAACCGGCGGGCGCATAGGCCGCAATGCGGTCCGCGGCGACATCGGCCGTCACCGAGGCCGCTTCGCTGCCGTCGCCGCGACGCGGCAGCGGAATGACCTTCTCGCCGGGCCCGACCTCGACAGGCCGCGCATCGAGCGGCTTGCCTTTGGCGTCATTGGCGCTCTTACGGGTGAACGGATCGAAAGGCGGCCGTTCGCTGCCCGTTCGCTGGCCGAGCACGCCGCGCAATTTCCAGAAGATCACCACCGCAAGCACGAGGAAGATCAGCGTATAGATGTCAACGAAGCCGTTCATGCCGAAGGCGTCCTAATCCTCTCAGGCCGCGAGGCCGGTCCCTGTGAGCCGATGCTCCCTTTTATCTGGTATCTGGGAGCGTCGATCCAAGTGCATGTCCCGTTGAAGGCAGATCAGGACCGATGCTGTCAAGGGCTGGCCGCGGCAGCCGGCGAAAGGCCGGCCTTGCAAGCTTGTATCACGGGGGCGGAAGTGTTAGCGAGCCACGCCAGAAGGATGCGGCCGGAGCGGCCGATCTTACGTCGAGGGAGCGCCAGTTCATGGCAGACAGCACCGAGGGCGACCCGAATCAGGGCCAGCCGAATCTTTCCGTCCTGACGCAATATGTGAAGGACCAGTCGTTCGAGAATCCCGAAGCGCCGCGCTCGCTCGGTCCGCGCCGGACGGCCCCTTCGATCAATATCGGCATCAATGTTTCGGCCAATCCGCTCGATGCCGAGGATTTCGAAGTCGAGCTGCGCCTCGAGGGCAAGGCGACCGACGGCGACCAGGTGCTGTTCGTGGCCGAGCTGCTTTATGCCGGCATCTTCCGCATCGCCAATGTGCCGAAGGAAAACCTCGCGCCGCTGCTCATGATCGAGTGCCCGCGCCTGCTGTTCCCGTTCGCGCGGCAGATCCTCGCCGACATGACGCGCAATGGCGGCTTCCCGCCGCTTTTGATCGATCCGGTGGATTTCACGGCGCTCTATCGCCAGCGCCTGATGGAATTCTCGCAGAACCAGCCGACCGGCCGACCGAGCTGATGCTTCAGGCCGGCGGTCCTGCCGCCGGTTCGAGATAGGACGACCAGATCGCGCCGCTGAGCTTGCCGACCAGAGCGGCATGCGCGGCGCGATCCGCTTCCGTGAGCCGCGAGGGCAGCGGAGCCGGGCGCACGAGGATCGGCCGCACGCCGCCGGCTGCTGCAACGGTTGCCGCCGCGGCGACCTCCTGCTCCGTAACGAGGATCAGGCCCGGCTGGCGGCCGCCTATCAATTCCAGATAGACATCAGCCAGGAGCTGCGCGTCGAGCAGACCGCCATGCAGCGTGCGTTTCGACGTGTCGACGCCATAGCGGGCGCAGAGCGCATCGAGCGAGTTCGGGCCGTTCGGATGCTTCTTGCGCGCCAGCATCAGCGTGTCGATGACGCGCGCCGACACGACAGCCGGCATGCCGAGCCGGCCAAACTCCGCATTGATGAAGCCGATGTCGAAGGTCGCGTTATGCGCGATCAGCGGCGCATCGCCGATGAAGGTGGCGAATTCCTCGGCCACGGATGCGAAAACCGGCTTGTCGGCCAGGAATTCCGCCGAAAGGCCGTGCACGCGAAACGCCTCGTCCGGCATCGACCGTTCCGGGTTGATGTAGACGTGGTAGTGACGCCCGGTCGGCAGGTGGTTGTAGAGCTCGATACAGCCGATTTCGACCAGACGGTCGCCCTTCAGGGGATCGAGGCCGGTGGTTTCAGTATCGAAGACGATTTCGCGCATCGGTCCAGTTCAATCCTCACTGATGGCCTGATCATACCCAATGGGCTCTCTCAAGGCGAGCCGAACGGAATGATCTCGGGGCCATAGGAACACGCCCATCAGGCCGTGTCGTTTCCTCTTGCCGCAGCGACGGGGGCGAGCGCCCGCAGGATATCGCCGACCGCGCGATCCGCCCGGGCGAGTCCGTCGCCTGTCGGGACGATGAAATGCGCGCGACGGCGTTTCTCATCATCCGGCATCTGCCGGGTAAGGATTGCCTCAAAGCGCACTGCCGTCATGCCCGAGCGCGCCAGAACGCGTTCGCGCTGAAGGACGCCCGGCGCCGACACCACGACGACGGCATCGACGCGATTTTCGCCCTGTGTTTCGAGCAGGAGCGGGATATCGAGCACCGCGACCAGGCATCCGGCCGTTTGCGCCGCGCGGCGGAATCCCCGTTCCTCGGCCCGAACCAGCGGATGGACCACCGCCTCGAGCGCTGCGAGCCGTGCCGGATCGTTTTGAACCAGAGCGCCGAGCACGCCCCGGTCGATGGCGCCGTCGCTCACCGCATCCGGAAACAGCGCGCCCACGGGCCCGACCGCGGCGCCGCCGGGCCCGTAGAGCGCGTGAACAGCCATGTCGGCATTGTAAACGGCCGCGCCCCGCTTCGCGAACATCGCCGCCGTCGTCGATTTGCCCATGCCGATCGAGCCAGTCAGCCCCAGCGTGATCACGCGGCGACGCCCATATCCGAAAGGATGATGCGGCGGAGTTCGTCGGTCACTTCGGGCCGGACGCCGAACCAGTGCTCGAAGCCGGGCGCCGCCTGATGGAGTAGCATGCCGAGGCCATCGACGGACGCGAGACCGCGGCCGCGCGCCGCCTTCAGGAGCGGGGTTTCGAGCGGTGCGTAGACGATATCGGTCACCAGCATTGCGTCCGGTGCCGGTGCAAGGTCGATCACGAGCGGCGGCTGCCCCTCCATGCCGAGCGACGTTGTGTTGACCAGGAGAGCGGCCTGTTTGAGCAGATCCGGCACGTCCTGCCAGCCGGCCGCGATCACAGGCGCGCCGAAGCGCTCGACCATGGCCTCGGCGCGGTCCCGGCTGCGATTGACGACATAGACGGGCGCGAAGCCGCGCGTCTTCAGGGCATGGATCACGGCCCGCGCGGCACCGCCGGCACCGAGTACGATCGCCGGACCGACCCGCGCGCCGAAATCCGAGACATGCTGATCAAGATTGGCGAGGAAGCCGAGCGCGTCCGTATTGCCGCCGATGAGTTCACCCTTCTCCAGCCACAGCGTGTTGACGGCGCCGAGCGCGGTCGCGACGCCATCCGCTTTCGCCACCGCGGCGAAGGCGGCTTCCTTGTGCGGCACCGTGACATTGGCGCCAATGAAGGGGCCCGTGGCGAAGCTGGAGAGGAAGTCGCCGATTTCTTCAGGCGCGACTGCATGGCGAACATAATCGCCTTCAATGCCATAGCGCGCCAGCCAATGCCGGTGGATGAGTGGCGAACGGGAATGCTTGACCGGCCAGCCGAGAACGGCGGCGGTCGGGATTTTCGTTGCACTCATGCTGGATCTTCGTCCCGGTCGATGGCGCCTGCCTCACGCAGCGCTGCGAGAAGCGGCAGCAGCGGCAGGCCGAGAATGCTGAAATAATCGCCTTCGACTCCCGAGAACAGCCGAATTCCGCGCTCTTCGAAATGATAGGCGCCGACCGAGCCGAAAATGCCCTCGCCGGCAGCATCGAGATAGCGTTCGATCGCCTTGGCCGAGAGCGGGCGCATGGCGAGCGTCGCGCTGTCGAGATGTCGCCAGGCGATGCGACCGTCCCGCGCGATCGTCACGGCCGTGCGAAGCACATGTGTGCGCCCGGCGAGACGCGCGATCTGCTCCGCCGCGCCATGACGGCTGCCCGGTTTCACCAGCCGCTCGCCGTCGAGGTCGAGCACCTGGTCAGCGCCGATGACCAGCGCGTCCGGCCGGAACGCCAGCACGGCAAGGGCCTTGGCTTCGGCAAGCGCCAGTGCGATGTCGGATGGACTGGCGCCAGCCGCGATCAGCGGAGCCTCCAGCGCACGCTCGTCGACCGGCGCGCCGATGCTTTCGAAATCGAGCCCGGCATGCACCAGCATCTGGCGCCGCGCATGGCTGGTCGAGGCCAGGAGGATCCGCATCACTCGCGTCGCCCCTTTTCGCCGCTCCGATGCAGCGCCAGGATCGCGGTCGCCGTCTCCTCGATCGAACGGCGGGTGACGTCGATCACCGGCCAGCCCTTGCGGGCGCAGATGCGACGGGTCGAGGCGATCTCGGCCGCCACCGCGGCACGGTCGAGATAGGGGTCGTCATTGCCGAGCGAGGCGAATGCCAGCACGCGATTTTCGCGCATCTGCACGATCCGATCCGGTGTTGCGACCAGGCCGACGATCAGCGGCCGCGTCACCTGCTCGAGTTCGGCTGGCAGCGAAACGCCGGGCACGATCGGGATGTTGGCCGTGCGAACGCCACGATTGGCAAGATAGATGCTGGTCGGCGTCTTGGATGTCCGGCTGACGCCGATGATGACGATCTCGGCCAGGTCGAGTTCCTCCGGCAACTGGCCATCGTCATGCATCATCGCGAAGGTGAGCGCCTCGATGCGGCGGAAATAATCGCCGTCGAGCGCATGCTGCGCGCCGGCCCGGCCTTCGCGCGAGGCGCCGAGATAGGACTGGAACACCTGCAGCACGGGATCCAGCACCGAGAAGCACGGCACGGCGATGAGCCGGCAGCCATCCTCGAGCGGATCGGCGATGCTACGGTCGACCAGCGTGAACAGAACAATGCCCGGCTCGCGTTCGATATCCTCCAGAATCCGCTCGACCTGCTTTGGCGAACGCGTCATGGCATGGAGATGCTCGATGACGGAAACACTCGGATATTGGGCGTAGGCAGCGCGCGCGACCGTGATCAGCGTCTCGCCAGTCGCATCGGAGACGAGATGGAGATGCAGATGTCGCGGCTCGCTCTTCACATCTTTATCCCCAGGGCTGTGGACGATAGGCGGACAAAGGCCCGGCACGGACGGCCTCTTGCCGGACTCTCCCCGAAGCGCTCAAAACGATCAACAGGGGCTGGGGCTGGGGACAGGATTATCCCGCAATGTCTGGAATCGGGAATTACGGCGACAGCGCCTCAATTCCTAACACTTCGTTAACAGACGGGCGTCGATCGTTCCAATTTTAACGATCATGAAAGTCCTGTGGCGATTCAACCTGATAGGCTTGTGGCAGGATCGGCTTCTCCACATGTCCCCAGAGCCGGCTTCACGAGCGCCGGATCGTATGCCGCAGAGCTCTGCGATTGTGGACAGCGCTGAATGACGCTAATCCCCCGCCAAGAAGAAGAAGAATCCAGAATCTAGAATCTTCCTTTTGATGAAGAGGGTCACGGTGGACAGCGGATCGCGACAGGACGAGATGCCTTCGAAGCTGCTGCGCGTGCTTGGCGGCGAAGCTGTCGCACCACCGCCGGTCTGGCTGATGCGACAGGCAGGTCGCTATCTGCCGGAATATCTCGAGGCACGGGCCGAGGCCGGAAGCTTCCTCGATCTCTGCTTCAACCCGAAGCTTGCTGCAGCCGTGACGCTTCAGCCCGTCAACCGCTTCGACGTCGACGCAGCCATTCTCTTTTCGGACATTCTCGTCATCCCCAAAGCGCTCGGCCGCGACGTCTGGTTCATGCAGGGCGAAGGACCGCGCCTCGACCCAATCGATCCCGCCGGCATTGCCGCGCTGACGAGCGAAGGGGCTTCGGAACGCCTCGGACCCGTGCTGGAAACCGTATCGCGTGTCCGCGCGGGGCTCGACAGGGACAAGGCGCTCATTGGCTTCTGCGGGGCTCCCTTCACGGTTGCGACCTATATGGTGACCGGCGGCAGCACCCGCGACCAGGCACCCACCCGTCTCTTCGCTGCCCAGCATCCTGAGCTTTTTGCCGCCCTGATCGATCATCTCGTCATCGCCTCGATCGATTATCTGGCGGCCCAGCTCGAAGCTGGCGCCGACGCGGTCCAGATCTTCGACAGCTGGTCCGGCGTTCTTTCACCTGAAGGCTTCTGCCGTTGGACGATCGAGCCGATCGGCCGTATCGTCGAAGGCGTGCGCGAGCGCGTGCCGGGCGCGCGGATCATCGGCTTTCCAAAAGGCGCCGATCGGATGATCCGCGATTTTGTCGGCGAGACCGGCGTCGATGCGGTCGGCGTCGACTGGACGGTGCCGCTCGATGCCGTGCGGGCAGAGCTTCGCGGCGCCGCGGCGCTGCAGGGCAATCTCGATCCGATGCTGCTGGTCGCCGGCGGTGCCGTGTTGGACGCTGCGGTCGACGACATCCTCGCCGCGATGGATGGCGCGCCGTTCATCTTCAATCTTGGTCACGGGATCGTGCCCGAGACGCCGGTCGCTCATGTCGAGCAGTTGATCCGCCGCGTCCGCGGCTGAGCGCAGGGAGCAGGGCCATGGCCGCTTATGACTGGATCAAGGCGCTGCATGTCATTGCGGTGATCAGCTGGATGGCCGGAATCTTCTACCTGCCGCGCCTTTTCGTGTACCACGCCGCCGCGCCGAAGGGCTCGCCGCAATCCGAGACGTTCAAGGTGATGGAGCAGAAGCTGCTGCGCATCATCATGAACCCGGCGATGATCGTGACCTGGGTAACCGGACTCACCATCGCCATGATGGGTGGCTGGGAACGGCAGGGCTGGTTCATGGCGAAATTCGCTCTTGTCATCGTGATGAGCGGTTTCCACATGTGGCTTGCGGCCAGAAGGCGCGGCTTCGCCGAGGATCGGAACACCGTTTCGGAGCGTGGTTACCGGCTGGCGAACGAGGTGCCGACGGTGCTGATGATTGCGATCGTCATTCTTGTCGTCGTCAAGCCGTTCTGATCGCTACCGCAGATTTCAGCGCGGCGCTTGCCCAGCGGCGTCCGAGCGACTATGGTGCGCCAATCTTGTCGAAGCAGACGGGTGCGGTTGGCCTTGCCCAGGGCCGAACAACGCGCCACGCGGGCAGCCCTTCGCGGCTCCGCCCAGCTCAAGTTCTGCGCATCCCCTCGATGAACGCTTTTTCTTGAATCCAAGCGAGATTCGCAAAACTCATGCGTGAAATGAAACTTCAGGACCTCAAGTCCAAATCCCCGACGGAGCTTCTTGCCTTCGCCGAGGAACTCGAGGTCGAGAATGCGAGCACCCTGCGCAAGCAGGAACTGATGTTCGCGATCCTCAAGCAGCTGGCCGGCAACGATGTCGAGATCGTCGGCCAGGGCGTCGTGGAAGTGTTGCAGGATGGCTTCGGCTTCCTCCGCTCCCCGGACGCCAACTATCTCGCCGGACCCGACGACATCTATGTGTCGCCATCCCAGATCCGGCGCTTTTCGCTCCGCACCGGCGATACGGTCGAGGGCTATATCCGCAGCCCGAAGGACGGCGAGCGTTATTTCGCGCTGCTCAAGGTCTCGACGATCAATTTCGAGGACCCGGACAAGGCGCGCCACAAGGTCCATTTCGACAATCTGACGCCGCTCTATCCGAATGAGCGCTTCAAGATGGAGCTGGAGGTTCCGACCTCCAAGGATCTGACGCCGCGGATCATCGACCTCGTCGCGCCGCTTGGCAAAGGCCAGCGCGCCCTCGTCACGGCGCCGCCGCGTACCGGCAAGACGGTGTTCCTGCAGAACATCGCGTCATCGATCGCCGTCAATCATCCCGAATGCTATCTGATCGTGCTCTTGATCGACGAGCGTCCGGAAGAAGTCACCGACATGCAGCGCTCGGTGAAGGGTGAGGTGATCTCCTCGACGTTCGACGAGCCGGCGACCCGCCATGTCGCGGTCGCCGAAATGGTCATCGAGAAGGCCAAGCGCCTGGTCGAACATGGCCGCGACGTCGTCATCCTGCTCGATTCGATCACACGCCTCGGCCGCGCCTACAACACGGTCGTGCCGTCATCCGGCAAGGTGCTGACCGGCGGCGTCGACGCCAATGCGCTGCAGCGGCCAAAGCGCTTCTTCGGTGCCGCGCGCAATATCGAGGAAGGCGGCTCGCTGACCATCATCGCGACGGCGCTGATCGATACCGGCAGCCGCATGGACGAAGTCATCTTCGAGGAATTCAAGGGCACCGGTAATTCCGAGATCATTCTCGACCGCAAGGTGGCCGACAAGCGCGTGTTCCCGGCGATCGACATCACCCGCTCCGGCACCCGCAAGGAAGAACTGCTGGTCCCGCCGGACATTCTCAAGAAGATGTATGTGCTCCGCCGCATTCTCATGCCGATGGGCACGGTCGACGCGATCGAGTTTCTGCTCGACAAGCTGCGCCAGACCAAGGGCAATTCGGATTTCTTCGATCAGATGAATACCTGATCCGCGCCGACGCCGCGCTCCAGCAGCGCGGCAAGCGCCGCCGCATCGGTCACCGGCAGCGAACAGCTGCCTTCGCGGCAGAGATAGGCCGTCGGCTTGCCTCCGACGGTTCCCTTGCCGAAAGCCGGATGGCTCTCCGGCAAAGGCGCGCCGTCGGCCCGCCAATCGACCACCAGATGACGTCCGCCATGCGCCCGCAGCGCATCGAGGAGCGCGTCCGCGGTGGCACCTTTCGGAACGATCACCACCAGCGACCTGATATTCAGGCGGAGATCGAGCGCGCTGAGCAAGCTCGCCGTTCCAAAGACGTTTCCCCGGATCGTTGCCGCCGAGGCCGCGAGAATGGCATCGGCGGCCGCGCGGTGGCGGTCGTTGCCTGTCAGCGCCCAGAGACGGATATGCGCCTCGACCGCCATCCCATGTGCATTCGGCGTCGCCTCGTCGAGCCGATCGCGCTTGCGGACGATCAAGGAGTCGCCGTCATCAGGCGCAAGATAAAATCCGCCGGCGTCGTCGCGATGATGTCGATCGAGGTCGTCAAGCCAGAACGCGGCTTCCGCCAGCCAATGCGCATCGCCGGTTGCCTGATGAAGCGCAATCGCGGCCCTCGCCAGTCCTGCGAGATCCGTCGCAAAGGCGCGGGCGCGGTTGGAAGCCTTGCTGGCGACATGGCGCAGCCGGCCTTCATCCGTGGCGCCGGCGACGATCGCCGCATACGTCGTTCTCGCAAGGTCGACCCAGTCGGTGCGCTGCAGGCGGGAGCCCGCCGTCGCTAAGCCGGTAATTGCGAGCGCGTTCCAGTCCGTGAGCGCCTGATCGTCGAGCGCGGGCCGCGGCCTCTTCTCGCGATGTCGCCGCAGCGTATCGAGCGCCTGGCGGCATCTCGCCTCGTCCTGATCGCTCAACCGCTGCGGATGGCTGAGCCGGTTAAGGATCGTCCGCCCCTCCCAGTTCCCAGTCTCGGTGATGTCGTAGATTGCAGCGAGAAAGTCAACTTCCTCGTTGCCTAGGACGCGCTCGATCTCCTCGCGTTGCCAGATATAGAAGAGCCCTTCCTCGCCATCCGAATCCGCGTCGAGACCCGCCGCGAAACCGCCTCCGGCAAGCAGGAGCTCACGCTGCATCCAGGCGATGGTCTCTTCGATTCGGCTGCGAAACAGATCCGCGTTCCGGCCCGCGCGTGGCAGCGCCAGCGCGAGTTCCTCGATCAGCATCGCATTGTCGTAGAGCATCTTCTCGAAATGCGGCACCAGCCAGCGCGCATCGGTGCTGTAGCGCGCCAAGCCGCCGCCGACATGGTCATAGATGCCGCCATGGCAGAGACCGAGCAGCGTGGCGCCGACGACCGCGGCGATATCCCGCCGGTTGGTTCCCGCGGCGCGACCGGCCAGAAATCCGAGCACAGGGGCATTCGGGAATTTGGGAGCGCCGCGTCTTCCGCCGGCGTCTGCGTCCATGATGCCCAGAATCGCCTCGGCCGCCTGATCCAGGAGGGCAGCGTCCAACTGGCCTGCTTCGGCGGGCCGGCTCGCCGCCGCGACATGCGCAGTGATCTTGTCGGCCTGTTCGAGAATCTGCGTCCGCTCGTTCCGATAGAGCGTCGCGATCTGCCGAAGGACGTCGGAGAAACCGGGACGGCCATAGCGCGCCTCGCGCGGAAAATAGGTGCCGCCCCAGATCGGCTTGCCGTCGGGGGTTAGAAACATCGTCAGCGGCCAGCCACCCTGATCGCCAAGCGCATGCAGCGCGGCCATGTAGAGTTGGTCGATGTCGGGACGCTCCTCGCGATCGACCTTGATGTTGACGAAGAGAGCGTTCATCAACGCGGCGGTCTCGGTGTGCTCGAACGACTCATGCGCCATGACGTGGCACCAGTGGCAAGCGGCATAGCCGACCGAGAGCAGAACGGGCTTTTCAGCGGCTTTCGCCTCATCGAGCGCGGCCTGACCCCAGGGACGCCAATCGACTGGATTGTCGGCGTGCTGCAGCAGATAGGGGCTGGTCTCGTGGCGGAGTCGATTGTCGGTCATGTCGTCGATGGCCTCAGGGGGCCCGCGCGCCGGATTGCGCAGGAGCTAGAAGGAACATAGCGCAGATGGCGGCAGAGACGATCTTTGCGCTTTCAAGCGGCGCGCCGCCTGCGGGCGTCGCGGTGATCCGCCTGAGCGGGCCGGGCGTTCGATTCGGACTCGAAACATTACTCGGCGGGGTCCCAGAACCACGTCGTGCCGTCGTGCGAGCGCTGCGCAGTGCGGATGGAACGACCATCGACCGCGGCGTGGTGTTGTTCTTTGCGGCGCCGGCGAGCTTTACCGGCGAGGACGTCGCCGAGTTGCAGATCCATGGCGGGCGCGCCGTTATTGCGGCCATGCTGTCGATGCTTGGCGGTTTGCCGGGATTTCGGCCTGCCGACGCGGGCGAATTCACCCGGCGGGCCTTTGAGAACGGCAAGGCGGATCTTACGGAGGTCGAGGGCCTCGCCGATCTGATCGCAGCCGAAACGGAAATGCAGCGGCGCCAGGCACTCGCTGTGGCCGAAGGCGGTTTGTCAGAGCGTCTTGAATCATGGCGGATGCGCCTGTTGCGGGCGCGCGCTCTCATCGAGGCTGAGCTGGATTTTTCCGATGAAGACGATGTGCCTGCTTCGGTGCTCGCGACCGCGCTGGCCGAGGCACGGGCGCTGGCGTTGGAGATGGATCGCCTGCTTGATGACAGCCATTGGGGCGAACGTGTTCGGACGGGGTTTGAGGTCGTCTTGCTGGGTGCGCCGAATGTCGGCAAATCCAGCCTGCTGAATGCCCTCGCTCGGCGCGAAGCCGCAATCGTCACGGCGGAGCCCGGGACGACGCGGGACATGATTGAAGTTCAGCTGGTAATTGATGGCTACGCGGTGACATTGATCGACACAGCCGGTCTGCGAGAGACGGAGAGTATCGTCGAGCGTGAGGGCATCAGCCGCGCGCGGCGCCGCGGCGCCGCGGCGGATCTGATTCTGCTGCTCGACGACGGCGAAGGCTCTGCGCCCGAACCTCCGGCGAGCGCTCCGGTTCTTGCTGTTCGTACGAAGACGGATCTTGGCGGTCGTCCTGCGTCCGGCCTCGGCGTTTCCGCCCGCACGGGCGACGGGCTGGACGCGTTGCGGTTGGCGGTTGGTGAGGCGCTTGGCCTTGCCGAGCCGCGACCTTCGGCGCTTCTCACCCGGCAACGGCATCGGCATGGTGTCGCGGCGGCGCGCGACGGGCTGCGTGGGATCTCCGATAGAATGGCTCCTGAACTGGTTGCGGAACAGCTTCGGCAGGCGGCGGAAGGTCTTGCGCGCGTGACGGGCCGAACCGATGTGGAAGAGATGCTCGGCGTCATCTTCGGCGAGTTCTGCATCGGAAAGTAGGGCGACGAAGCCGGGTGTTTCACGTGAAACACTGCGTGGCTTTGACGGCCGAAGCCGCTTCCGCTATGGCGTCGGCGATGAGAGAGAAGCTGATGATTGAGACGCGATTTGATGTGGTCGTCGTAGGCGGTGGCCATGCTGGCACGGAGGCGGCTGCGGCTGCGGCCCGGGCTGGCGCGCGCACGGCCCTGGTGACGCATACGCAGGCGACGATCGGCGTCATGTCTTGCAATCCAGCGATCGGAGGCCTTGGCAAGGGCCACCTCGTCCGCGAAGTCGACGCGCTGGACGGCTTGATGGGCCGCGTCGCCGATGCGGCCGGCATCCAGTTCCGCCTGCTCAATCGCCGCAAGGGGCCGGCGGTGCGCGGTCCGCGCGCCCAGGCGGACCGCAAGCTCTACCGTCAAGCCATGCAGGCAGCGATCCAGGAGACATCCGGCCTGACCGTGGTGGAAGGCGAAGCTGACGATCTGATCCTCGACCAGGGGGCCATTGCTGGCCTCATCCTCGCGGATGGCCGCCGAATTGCCTGTGGGGCGATCGTCATCAGCACCGGCACGTTCCTGCGGGGTTTGATCCATATCGGCGAACGGACGATTCCGGCCGGGCGCGTCGGCGAGAAGCCGGCGCTTGGATTGTCGGCGACATTCGCGCGCATCGGCTTCCAACTGGCGCGATTGAAGACGGGCACGCCGCCGCGCCTTGATGGACGCACCATTGATTGGTCGGGACTGGAGCGCCAGCCAGGGGATGAAGTCCCGGAGCCATTTTCGACCCTGACAACGGCCATCACCGGCCCCCAAGTTGACTGCTTCATCACCCGCACGACCCAGGCCACCCACGATGTGATCCGCGCCAATCTGGCGCGGTCGCCGATGTATTCAGGCCAGATAGAAAGCCGCGGTCCCCGTTATTGCCCGAGCATCGAGGATAAGGTGGTGCGCTTCGGGGATCGTGATGGTCATCAGATTTTCCTGGAGCCGGAAGGGATCGACGATCCGACCGTCTATCCAAACGGGATCTCGACCTCGTTGCCGGAGGACGTTCAGGCCGCGATTATTGCGTCGATCCCGGGTCTCGAGCGTGCGAGCATCCTGAGGCCTGGCTATGCCATCGAATATGATCATGTCGATCCGCGCGAGCTCAGTCCAACTCTGGAAGCCAAGCGCTGCCGTGGGCTCTTCCTGGCCGGCCAGATCAATGGCACCACCGGCTATGAAGAGGCAGCCGCGCAGGGCGTCGCCGCCGGGATCAATGCCGCGCGGCGCGCCGGTGGTCAGGACGGGGTTATCTTCAGCCGCGCCGAATCCTATATCGGCGTTATGATCGACGACCTGATCACGCGCGGCGTCACCGAGCCATATCGGATGTTCACATCCCGCGCTGAATATCGTTTGTCGCTCCGCGCTGACAATGCCGATCAGCGACTGACGCCTTTGGGTCAGGCGCTCGGGATCGTCGGTCCGGCGCGGGCATCGGCATTTGGCGAGAAGCTCGCGGCCATCGAAGCGGCCCGCGCCGCCTTCGACGCGATCGTCGTCACGCCGACCGAAGCAAACCGGCGCGGCCTGTCGATCAACGCAGATGGCGTCCGCCGGTCGGCCTTCGATCTGCTGGCCTATCCGGATATCGACGCGGAGCGGTTAGTTGGTCTGTGGCCGGAGCTTGGACGCTTTACGGCTGGCGTCCTCAGCCAGATCGAATCGGAAGCGAAATACGCCGTCTATCTCGATCGGCAGAAGGCCGATGTCGCAGCGGTGGCCCGCGACGAGTCGGTTGCCATCGATCCCTCCCTCGATTTCGCGTGCCTGACGGGACTGTCGAACGAGTTGAAGCAGCGGCTCGGCCAGGTTAGGCCGACGACGCTGGGCCAAGCCGGCCGGATCGAGGGCATGACCCCGGCGGCGCTGGCTATTCTGCTGACGGCCATTCGTCGCGCCGAGCGGGCCGCGGCATGAGCGATAGCATCGCGGCCGTCACGCGCATTCTCCCTGTTTCACGTGAAACAGCGGAGCGACTCGAATGCTATGTCGCGTTGCTGCGCAAATGGCAGCCCGCGCAGAACCTCGTTTCGCCGCGTACGCTCGGCGAAGTCTGGTCGCGGCACATCGCCGACTCGGCCCAACTTGTCGTCCTGTTCCCCGATGCTCTCAGATGGGTGGATATTGGCAGCGGTGCCGGGCTGCCGGGCATCATCACCGGCATCCTGCTCGCCGATAGACCGGGCGCGCGGGTTCACTGCGTCGAATCGAATCAGCGGAAATGCGCATTCCTCCGGACAGCGATCCGCGAGACCGGCGCGGCGGCTGTCGTGCATGAGGGCCGGATCGAATCGGTTCTGAAACAATGGCAGGATCCCGTCGATTTCATCAGCGCCCGGGCGCTGGCCAGTTTGGCGAGCCTCTTGGACCTGACAGAGCCGCTGACGAGAGCTGGCGTCAAGGCGGCGCTGCACAAAGGCGAGGATTTTGACGCCGAGCTCAAGGAAGCCTCTCAATCTTGGGCACTGGATCTGGTAAGACACAAGAGCTTGATCGACGCGAACAGTTTGATCGTCGAAATCAGGCGTGCCGAGCGTCGCTCGGCGTGATCGCAGCAGACGCGAGGGCGCGATGACCGAGCCTCATTCCTTCTCACCGCCCTCGCTGCTGGCGTCGGCGCCCCGCGTCATCTCGCTGGCCAACCAGAAGGGTGGCGTCGGCAAGACGACGACCGCCATCAATCTCGGCACCGCCCTGGCGGCGATCGGCGAGGAGGTCCTGATCGTCGATCTCGATCCGCAGGGCAACGCCTCGACCGGTCTCGGCATCGATCGCAAGCAGCGACTGCGGTCCACCTATGACCTGATGGTCGGCGAATCGATCCTCTCGGAAGTGGCGATGGAAACCGCGGTACCGAGACTGTCGGTGGCGCCGTCGACCATGGATCTGCTCGGCGTCGAACTCGAGATTGCCGGCCGCTCCGATCGCGCCTTCCGCCTGCGCCGCGCCGTCGCCAGCCATGTGCAGCGGGCCGATTCGATTCGTGGCCGAAACTACTCCTATGTGCTCGTCGACTGCCCGCCGTCGCTCAATCTGCTGACGATCAATGCGCTGTCGGCTTCGCATTCGATTCTCGTGCCGCTGCAATGTGAGTTCTTCGCGCTCGAAGGGCTCAGCCAGCTCCTGCAGACGGTTGAGCAGGTGAAGCACGCGCTCAATCCCGAGCTTTCGGTGCATGGCATCGTGCTGACGATGTTCGACAGCCGCAACAACCTGGCTGGCCAGGTCGTGGCCGATGTCCGGGCGCATATGGGCGATGCGGTCTATGACACCGTGATCCCGCGCAATGTTCGCATCTCCGAGGCGCCGTCGCATGGCAAGCCGGTGCTGCTCTATGATTTCAAGAGCATGGGCAGCCAGGCCTATCTTCGTCTCGCCTCGGAAATCATCCAGCGTGAAAAGCGGCTGCGTGCCGCCTGACGGTCTCGAACGCGTATAGCCTGTCGATTTGAGGAGAATGCCAATGGAAGATGGATCGCGCCGGCGTCTCGGCCGGGGATTGGCGGCCCTCATCGGAGACGTCGATACTGAATCGGTGGTCAATGAGCGGTCGCGCCTGTCGCGCCGGGTGCCGGTTGCCTTTTTGAGGCCCAACCCGCGCAACCCGCGCAAGGCCTTCGAAGAGGCGGACCTGGCCGACCTGACTGCGTCGATCCGCGAGAAGGGCATCGTGCAGCCGATCCTGGTGCGCTCCATCGTCGGGGCAGGCGAGGCCTATGAGATCATTGCCGGCGAGCGGCGCTGGCGCGCGGCGCAGCGCGCCGGGCTGCACGACGTGCCGGTTCTCATCAACAACGTCTCCGATCAGGAGGCGCTCGAGCTCGCGATCATCGAGAACGTGCAGCGCGCCGATCTCAATGCGCTGGAGGAGGCTCTCGGCTATCAGCAGCTCATCGATGAATTCGCCTATAGCCAGACGGCGCTGGCCGATGTGATCGGCAAGAGCCGCCCGCATGTCGCCAACACGCTAAGGCTTTTGAAGCTTCCCGAGCCGGTCCAGGCTTATGTGCGCGAAGGCAAGCTGACGGCCGGCCACGCCCGCGCGCTCGTGACGGTCGATGATCCCGCTGCGGTGGCAGCGCGGATCGTCGAAGGCGGGCTGACGGTGCGCGAAGCCGAGGCGATGACCAAGACGGTCGACAAGGCCGGGCAGCCGCGGATACGCCGCGACAAGGATGCCGATACGCGCGCGCTCGAAAAGCTGCTAGCCGACAGCCTTGGGCTGGCCGTCACGATCGATCACAAGGGCAATGGCGCCGGCCAGCTCAGCATCCGCTATACGAGCCTCGAACAGCTCGACGAGCTTTGCCGTCTGCTGAAGCGCGAATAGTCAGCGCCGCCGGGCACGGGCGGAGAGCGCGACGCCGGTCAGCGCCTTTTCGACGATGGCGTCGCCGAGAGCCGGTTTGATGCGGCTCTCGAAGATGGCTCGCTCGACGCGCTCGGCGACCATGAACAGGCGATCGGCCGTCCAGAGCCGGACCTGCTGACCGAGCTTCGCCTTGCGCTGCGGGAAGATGTAGCCGGCTGCGCTCTCGATGGCGCTTTCGGCGGGCGCGCCCTCTTCCACCGCGGCCAGAATGCGATGCAAGAGCTGAAGCTGCCGCAGTCCGGCAGCGGCCACCACGAAGGCCGGCGTTCCCGATGCGATCAGACGGCGAAAGCTGCGGTCGAGGATCGCGACATCGCCGCCGGCCATTGCGTCAACCGCTTCATCGACCGCCGTTGCCGAAGCGTCGCCGACAATCGCCTTCACGGCTTCGACATCGACCCGTCCGAGCCCGGTCGCATAGAGCGTCAACTTCTGAACTTCGGAGCGGCTGGCCAGGCGATCAGCGCCGAGCAGGCCACGCAACAGTTCCCTCGCATCGTCGTCGATGGCAAGGCCGGCTGTCGCCATCTCGCTGTCGATCAATCCGTCGAGCATGGCGGCGCCATCGGCATAGCAGGCGATCGCGGCGGCGCCACGGGCCGCTTCGCAGAGCTTGCGCAGCCCGGTGCCCTTCTTGATGTCGCCGGCCTCGAGGATGATCCAGGCGTCGCGCGGAGGATTGGCCAGCACGGCCTCGACGGCCGCCTGGATCGGCCGGTTGCCGGCGACGCGGACGCGGATGGCGCGATCACCGCCGAAAAGCCCGATCGTGCCGGCTTCATCCGCCAGCCGGCCGGGATCGGCGGCGATCTCCGAGGAATCGAGCCGGATCAATGCGAAGGGATCATTGCTGCCGCCGATGATGGTGGCGGCAAAGCCTGCCACCCTCTCGGAGACGAGACCGACATCGTTGCCATAGATGAGGACGACGCGAATCGCCGGATCAGGCTTCCTCAGGAAGCGTTCGGCATCCTGCGGCTTGATCTGCACCATGGGGCGTGGCCTTCATGAAGCGGGCGAGACCGCTCGTCGTGGAGCGTTTGGGAAGCGCGCCGATGCGGCGGCGCGTCCCGTCGTTTCGCAGCGCCGGATGCGCGTCAGGTCCCCGAGCCGATGATCGACGGGGCGTCGACCTTCGGCGCGACCGGCGGGGTCGCGACGGTAATGTTCGCTTCCTTGGCGAGCGCAATCGCGAGCCGGAGCTGCATCTGGTCGGCGACGGCCTGAGCCGCACGGTTCTCCGCGTCGATGCGAGCGCGCACATTGGCGAAGTTCTGGTTCGAGCGATCGTAGGATGCGACGCCGCTTGCCGTCGAGCGAATGATCGACCGGCCGCTCGCGAGATCCTTGAGCTCGAACCGGACGGTCACCGTGACTTGATAGGCCGGCGCCGTCTCGTCCTTCTCGAAGCCGAGACGGGCCTCCGAATTGCTGACCGAGATCGACAGATTGTATCGGGGCGTCGGCGCGGCCTTGCCGCCGGTAAAGGCGAAGATCAGGTTGTTGCGGACTTCCTGCGACACGCGGTCATTGGCCTGGTCGACGGCGATCGCCGATAGATCGGCAGCGGGCGCGCCGCCGGCAGCGGTCGGCATATAGACGGGGCGGACAACACAGCCGGCCGCGAGCGCTCCGATGAGGGCGACGCCGGCGAAGCCAAAGGCGCGGCGCGAAGCGCCCTTCCGGTCAGACGACGACATTGACGATCCTCTTCGGCACGACGACGATCTTCTTCGGTTCACGGCCCTCGAGCGCGCGCGTGACGCCGTCGAGTTCCAGCACCGCCTTTTCGATATCAGCTTGGGAGGCGGTTGCCGAGATGGTCAGTTCAGCGCGCTTCTTGCCGTTGATCTGCACCGGCAGCGTCATCTCGTCCTCGACCAGCAGGGCGCGATCGACGACCGGCCACGACGCTTCCGCGGCGATGCCGTCGCGTCCGAGCACGGTCCATGATTCCTCCGCGAGATGCGGGATCATTGGGCCGATCGCCCCAACGAGATAGGAGGCGGCCTCGTCGAGCGCGAAGGCCATGTCAGCGGGGATCGCAGGCAGCGCGCGGGCGACGCCGATCGCTTCGCCGAAGACATTGGCAAAGGCGTGGACGCGGGCGACCGCGACGTTGAAGCGAAGCCGGTCGAAATCCTCCTCGACGGAGGCGATCAACCGATGCGAAGCACGGCGCAGCGCGATCGATTCGGCGCCGAAAACATCGGGGCGAACGGGCGCTTTGCCGGCCAGTTCCGTCGCTTCGTTGATCAGGCGCCAGATGCGCTGCGTGAAGCGCCAGGCACCTTCGATCCCGGCCGCCGTCCATTCGCTGTCGCGCTCCGGCGGGGTATCCGACAGCATGAACCAGCGCGCGCAATCGACGCCATAGGTGTCGGCCACGACTTCCGGCGGAACGACATTGCGCTTCGACTTCGACATCTTCTCCGGCGGACCGACGGTGACGGGCTCTCCCGTTCCGACGCGGACGGACGTGCCATCGGCCAGCCGCTCGACCTCTTCGGGGAACAGCCACTTGCCGGCCGCATCCTTGTAGGTCTCGTGGACGATCATGCCCTGCGTGAACAGGCCGGCAAAGGGTTCGGCGATGCCGATGCGGCCGGCGCTGCGCAGCGCGCGCGTGAAGAAGCGCGCATAGAGCAGATGCAGGATCGCATGCTCGATGCCGCCGATATACTGGTCGACCGGCAGCCAGTAATCCGCTGCCTCGCGCGTGAGCGGCGCTTCGCCGGGGGCTGCGGTGAAGCGGGCGAAATACCAGGACGAATCGACGAATGTGTCCATGGTGTCGGTTTCGCGCGTCGCCGGTCCGCCGCAATGCGGGCATGCCACATGCTTCCAGGTCGGATGGCGGTCGAGCGGGTTGCCTGGCATGTCGAAGGTGACGTCATCCGGCAGCAGCACCGGCAGGTCGGCCTTCGGCACGGCGACCGGTCCGCAGGTCGGGCAATGAATGATCGGGATCGGGCAGCCCCAATAGCGCTGGCGCGAAATGCCCCAGTCGCGCAGGCGGAAATTGACCTGACGCTTGCCCTGCGGCCGGTTGCCGAGCGTCTGCGCTTCGAGACGGCGCGTCACGGCCTCCTTGGCGGCGGGGATCGAAAGCCCGTCGAGGAAGTCGGAATGGAACAGATGCCCGTCGCCATCATAGGCGGCGTCGCCGACGGCGAACGTTTCGGGATTCTCGCCTTCGGGCAGGACGACGGCCTTCACCGGGAGGTCGTATTTCCGGGCGAAGTCGAGGTCGCGCTGGTCATGAGCCGGGCAGCCGAAAATGGCGCCGGTGCCGTAGTCCATCAGGATGAAGTTCGCGATATAGACGGGCAGCGTCCAGCCGGGCACCAAGGGGTGCTCGGCGCGGAGGCCGGTATCGAAGCCGAGCTTTTCCTGCGTCTCGATGGCCTCGGCCGAAGTTCCGCCACGACGGCATTCCTGAATGAAGGCCGCGAGCGCAGGGTTTTCCGCGCCGAGCTTCTCGGCCAGCGGATGATTGGCGGCGATGGCGATGAAGGAGGCGCCATAGAGCGTATCGGGCCGCGTCGTATAGACCTCGATCTCGTCGCTTCCCGCCGGCGCTGTCGCCGTGTCGAGCGCGAAGCGGAGGCTCAGCCCTTCCGAGCGGCCGATCCAGTTGCGCTGCATCAGGCGGACCTTGTCCGGCCAGCGCTCCAGCTCATCCAGCGCGGCGAGCAGCTCGTCGGCAAACTCCGTGATGCGGAAGAACCATTGCGAGAGCTTGCGCCGCTCGACCAATGCGCCCGAGCGCCAGCCGCGGCCCTCGATCACCTGCTCATTGGCGAGCACGGTGTTGTCGACCGGGTCCCAGTTGACTTCGCTCTCCTTGCGATAGGCAAGGCCGCGCTCATGCAGATCGACGAAGATGCGCTGCTGCTCGGCATAGTAGGAGGGATCGCAGGTGGCGATCTCGCGGCTCCAGTCGAGCGAGAGGCCGAGCAGCTTCAGCTGCGCCTTCATCGTCTCGATATTCTCGTAGGTCCAGAGCTTCGGATGGCTGTTGCGCTCGATGGCGGCGTTTTCGGCGGGGAGGCCGAACGCGTCCCAGCCCATCGGATGCAGGACGTTGAAGCCCTTCATGCGCTTGAAGCGCGCGACGACGTCGCCCATCACATAATTGCGGCCATGGCCGATATGGATGCGCCCCGAGGGATAGGGGAACATCTCGAGCACATAGTATTTCGGGCGCGGGTCGCCATTCTTCGCTTCGAAGATGCCGCGCTCGGCCCAGGCGCGCTGCCAGCGGGGTTCGGCCTCGCGCGGGTTGTAACGTTCTATCGCCATGGTCGTCTTTTGATATGGTGCGAGAAAAAGCGCCAAAATAGGGCGCCGGAGGGCAGGCAGCGACCTTCACCAGAAAGGCGCATGGTGGTCAACCGCTAAAGGCCGTCATGCATTGAGCGATGCGCCTCGACATGCTAGGCGGTCCTTCAACTCTGGGGCTCCGATGCACGCGACCGTCGAACAGAACCTTGCTGCGATCAGCGCGCGGATTGCCGCCGCCGAGACCGAAGCCGGCCGGGCGCCAGGCTCGGTGCAGCTCATTGCCGTCTCGAAGACCTTCCCCGCTGCCGACATGCTGCCGGCGCTCGCCGCCGGCCAGCGCCTCTTCGGCGAAAACCGCGTGCAAGAGGCGGAAGGCAAATGGCCGCCGCTGGTTGCCGCAACGCCCGACATCCAACTGCACCTGATCGGACCGTTGCAGTCGAACAAGGCGCGCGAGGCAGTGGCGCTGTTCGACGTCATTCATACTGTCGACCGCGAGAAGATCGCCGCCGCGCTGGCCGCCGAGATGCGCCGTCAGGATCGCAGGCCGCGCCTCTTCGTGCAGGTGAATACCGGGCTCGAGCCCCAGAAGGCGGGCATCCCGCCGCGCGAGGCGGTCGCTTTCGTTGCGCGCTGCCGGAGCGAACATGGCCTCGCGATAGCAGGGCTGATGTGCATTCCTCCGGCCGACGAGGCGCCGGGCCCGCATTTCGCGCTGCTCGCCAAGCTGGCCCGCGAGGCCGGCGTCGAGAGCCTTTCGATGGGCATGAGCGCCGATTTCGAGACCGCCATCGCGTTCGGCGCGACGCATGTCCGCGTCGGCTCCGCGATCTTTGGCGGGCGCGGCTGACGCGGCCCGCCGTCTAGCGGCTGGCTTCGGCGCGCTCGGCGAGGAGGCGCAGGCAGATCTCGAAGGCGGTGGTGTCAGTGTAGAGCGCATCCGGCGCCGCATCGTGGATGATGACTTGCCCGCCACGCCGCTCGATGCCGCCCTGCATCATCAGATTGTCGGCCATGTCGACGTCCTCGATCATCAGCCCATCGGCGCCGCGCAGACGTCCGGCCGCATCGACATGGATGTCGCCGTCATAGTAGCCGATGGCGCGCGCGCGCATGTCCGCGACAACATTGGTGTAGCCAAAGGCGAGCTTGCCGCGAGCGCACATGTAGCCAAGCTCGAAGCAGGTGCCGGTATCGGCGCTGAGGCCATGATAGGGCGTCAAATTGGCGATGATGGCGTCGGCGTCGTTCATCAGCCGCTCGTCGATTTCGCTGATCGCGTGGCCGAGCTGCCGCTTTGTCGGCTGCGGCGGGATGGCGAGGTCGCCCGGCGAGAGCGGGACGAGGCCGGCAGCCCGGGTCAGTGCGATCTTGCGGTCGAGCTGCTCGCGGGCATTGGCCAGGAACACCTCGGGTCCGGCGAGATAGACTTTGAGGCTCATCGATCGGCTCTGCTGCTCTGGCGCGCGGAGATGCGCGGAAATGACGGGAGTTGCAGCCTAGCGGTTCGATAGAGCGATACAATATGGCAGCGGCGCGCCCTAAGCCCGCACCCGGACGGTGGCGCCGCGGCCGACATTGGCGAGCAGCCAGCGCATGTCGGCCCGCGTCACGGCAATGCAGCCTTCCGTCGGCTTTAAGCCGGGCCGGGCGAGATGAAGGAAGATGGCGCTGCCGCGACCCTGAAGGCGGCGCGTATAATTCCAGTCCAGGACCACGACGACATCGTAAAGCGCGTCGTCGCGGTTCATCGCCTCGTGGCTCTTCGGATAGGGGCGCGTGACCGGACGGTTATAGTTCGCGTCGAAGGCAGCATCACACCAGCCATCGGGCGGGCGTATGGGGCGGCGCGGCAGCAGCGTCTTGGGCGGGGCGCCGCGGTCCGCCCGCCAGAGCACCGCGACGAGCGCCATTCGCGCAACCGGCGTCGCGCCGTCCCCTTCGCGCTTCGATCCGCTGATGCCCGACCGGCCAATCGCGCAGGGGATGCTTCGCCCGCTCATCATCAGGATGCCTTGCGAGCGGGTTCCCGGGCGCCTATTCAATGTCAAACAGGTGCTTCGTTTCCCCACGGCATCTTGGCCCGGCCGCAGCGCGCCTTGCTTGCGCGGCGTGGCGGTTGCGTTCAAACTCTGTTCGTTCCGATTTTGCGACATGATTTCAAGATCAGAACCGCGGGCTGGGGAACCTGCAAACCGAAAAGGCTGCACGATGGCTGTACGACGAATCCTCGTGGTTGACGACGATGATCTGCTGCGCGAGAGCCTCGTCGAACAATTGTCGCTCTATGAGGAGTTCGAGTTGCTTGAGGAGCCGACGGCGGCGAAGGGCATCCAGCGTGCCCGCAGCGAGCCTGTCGATCTGATGATCATGGATGTCGGCCTGCCGGACATGGACGGCCGCGAGGCGGTGAAGATGCTCCGCAAGGGCGGCTTCAAGGCGCCGATCATCATGCTGACCGGACACGATTCCGAATCGGACACCATCCTCGGCCTCGAATCGGGCGCCAATGACTATGTGACGAAGCCGTTCCGCTTCGCGGTCCTGCTGGCCCGGCTGCGGGCCCAGCTCCGCCAGTTCGAGCAGAGCGAGGACGCGACCTTCACCATCGGTCGCTATACGTTTCGTCCGAGCGCCAAGCTGCTGCTCGATGAGCGTGGCCAGAAGGTCCGCCTGACCGAGAAGGAAACCTCGATCCTCAAATTCCTGTATCGGGCCGGCGAAAAGGTGGTCGGGCGCGATATTCTGCTGCACGAAGTCTGGGGCTATAATTCCGGCGTGACCACGCATACGCTGGAGACGCATATCTATCGTCTCCGGCAGAAGATCGAGCGAGAGCCTTCGGTCGCGGAACTGCTGATTACGGAAGCCGGCGGTTACAAGCTGGTGCCATGATGCTGGTGTGGGGGCGATGACGCTCGCGGAAGACATCTCGCTGCTGATTCGCGTTCCGCTGTTCTCGGATCTGTCGAGCGATCATCTCCGCCTTTTGGCCTTCAGCGCCATCCGGCTGGAGCTGCCGGAGGGCCGTGTGCTTTTCCGCAAGGATGCCGCGGCCATGTCGGGCTTTGTCGTCATGCATGGCGAGGTCGAATTCGTCGACATGGACAAGCCCGAGCCGCTGCCGCTCGGGCGCTACGGCCCGGGCGCCCTGCTCGGCGAGACGGCGCTGTTCGTCGAGACACGGCGACCGGCGACGGCGCGCGCGGCCACTGATTGCGATCTCGTCGAGATCGACCGCAACCTGATGCGCCGCATGCTGAACGAATACCCCGATGTCGCGGCAAGACTGCACACCAGGCTCGTCGACAAGCTGGCCGGCAGCGTGGCCGAGGTCGGCCGCGTCAAGGCACGCCTCGACGCCATCATCTATCCGCCGGCCCGCGCGAACTGACGGCCGGCTCGCGCCACATCGCGGTTCCACGTGAAACAGGCCGGGCTTGCGCCCGGCCGATCCTCTCGTTGAACTCCAGACGCTAACGGCGCCCCCCACCGAAATGGCCGCCGCCGAAGCCGCCGCCAAATCCTCCGCCGAACCGGTCGCCGCCAAAGCCACCGCCGCCAAAGCGGTCACCACCGCCGAAATCGCCGCGGTCGAAGTCGCCGCCGCCGCCGAACCGGTCGCCACCGTCGAAGCCGCCATTGGCCGCGAAGTCGTTGACGCGCGTATCGCCGAAGGCGCGGAAGTCGCTCTGGTTGTTGAGGTCGTTCAGCGTGTTCTGGTCGTGGTCCGGCTGCCAGCCATTGGCAGTGTGCTGCTGCCAGCCATTGTTGGCGTCGTACTGGTGAACATTGCCGTCATGGTCGGTGTAGAGATTGCCGTTGTTCCAGGCGACGCCATTGCCCGTCTTGGTGTTGCCGGCGACGCCACGGCTGCCGGCGCTGATATGGCCGTCATTGTCCGTGATGCCGGCTTCGCTGGCATGGCCGATGCCGGTATTGGCGTTGTAGCTCGCCGACTGGCGCCCGGCCGCGCCATTGCCCGTCCATGGATTGAACGCGGCTCCGGAACGGGCGGCGAAATCGGTGCCGCCTGCCGTATGGCCGTAGGATGAGCGTGCGGCCCATTCATTGCCTGTGGCGGCATTGTAGCCCCAGGCATGGTTGAAGGTCGCGGCGCCGCCCCAGCGGCCATAGATGTTGGTCTGGTTGATGTTGACGTGGTCCCAGGCACCGCCCCAGGGACCGCCACCCCAATAGGGTCCCCACCAGGGCGAGGCCGCGCCCCATGCCTCGCCGGCCGCAAAGCCGAACGCGAAGCCGGCCGCGGTATCGAGCGCGAAGCTGGCGCCATAGCCATAGGTAGCGGGGCAGCCATACCAGGTCGTGCCGATATAGCCGACGCAGCTATAGCCGGTGCCGTAGACCACGAGGCCGTCATCGATGGCGACGCCGAAATAGCCGGGCGTATAGCCGACGGTCACGAGATCCGCCGTCGAGGCATAGACATGCACATAGGTGACATAGTGCAGCGGCGAGGATACCGGGATCGTGTAGATGACGTCCGGCACCACGTCGGCGACCGCCCACGGGCCGCGCGGATTGGCGGCGACGAACCACACGCCATTGGACACCGCATAATAGCGACCGGCATCGATCGCGATCACCGGGGTCGCGGTGTTCACGACATAGGAGAGGTCCGTGCCGGCGATGCGCTCGAGTTTCGGCTCGCCGTCATAATCGACCGTCAGCGCCGTCTGGCGGCTCACGGTGGCGGTCTGCGGGATGGTGGCCGCGATCGTCGCTTCCTTGGCCTGCGGCGTGCCGGGAACCGAGACCAGCACGCCGGCCTTCGGGTCGTTCGGAGAAATCTTGGCGAAATCGGCCGGCAGGCCCGATCCAGGCACATAGGCCCAAGGTCCGGCGAGATCGGCCGCCTTGAACCAGCGTCCGGAGATGAGGACGTAGTAGGTGTTGGAGGCCGGCTCCATGAACACGGCGTGATCGGCGTTCGACATCGTCAGCAGCGACGTGCCGGCGACCGGCTGCATCTCAGCGGTGCCGGTCGTCTGGATCAATTCGGTCGGAACTGTCGAGATCAGCAGCGCCGGCGCCTTGGCGGGGCGCTTGCCGTCCTCGGGCAGCATGGCGTCGGGTTCGGAGGCTTTGCTGGCGAGCTTCGCAGCATCGACCAGGGCGGTCGGAACATCGGCTGTTTCGACGAAGGCGCCGGTGAACTTGTCGGACTGGTACCAGTAACCGGCCGCCTCGATGTGATAGTGATCGCTGCTGTCGACGAGGATCAGCGTGCGCGAATTGATCACCCGGCGGAAGGACGAACTGCCCTCCACCGGCTGCAGCACCGGATCGCCCGAAACGAGCACCAACAGCGTTGGTGTCGCGGTGAAGACGATCTTCGGCGGATCGTTCTGAACCGGCTCGTTGAGCTCGGCGGTCAGTTCACGGGCGGCGGCATAGCTCGTCTGCAGGCGATCAAGGGCAACCGTTATGCCGGCCGAGGGGATGCGAGACTGCAGCGCCGTCTTGAGACGGCTCTCCTGCGTCCGGTCGGTCGGCACATCGACACGGTCGATCGAGATCGGGCCGAGATGGGCCTGGCGCGACGGCTTGTCGACGGCGACGCGCGCCGAGAACCGTGCCGTGCCATAAACCGGCGTGCCATCCTTCGGGCCCAGCGCGATCGCGGCGCGGCCGGAAACCTGGTCGCCGTTCCAGCTCTCGATGAGCGGCTGGTAGACCTGGAGCGTCTCGTCGGCGACCGGATAGGTCTTTGGCCAGGCTGGCGCCTGGGATTGAGCTGCCGCGGCAGGAGCTGCGTCCTGAGCGAGGGCGGCCCCGACCGGGGACAGTGGCGAAAGTGGTGAAAGTGCCGTCGCGGCAAGCGCGAGGGCCAGAGCATAGCGATGGGGCGACAACAGACGTTCCTCCCGAAAACCTCTAGCCCGCCGGCGTCGCAAGCCGGCCAGGCACTCAGCGATCGTCCGCAATCCGCATGGCGGAAGCGTGACGGTCGCCGAGCTGGATGAGCCGCAGGAAGGCTTCGTCGTCATTGTCGAGGCCGACGCGCTGCAGGTCGATATAGTCGAGCGACTCCAGCCGGTTCAGGCCACGGAAATGCTCGACGCCCGTGCGATCAAAGACGAAGTCGGCGGCGACGTAATGGCTACGCTCGGCTTTGGTCAGCGGCAGCGGTGCGGGAGGCCGAAGCCGGTCGCGCGGGCGGAACAATGCCGTGGCGCGATCGACGATTGCCGGTCGCGGCCGGCGCATGGTGAAGACATCCGGTTCATAGTCGCGTTCGCGCTGCATGGCTGCCGATACTCCGACAAGGCTGATCGAGCCTATGAGTAGTCCTCCAACTCTTTACGAAAAGCCAATGCTCAAAAGGTGAGGGTGCGGCGAACGGCGTCGTGCCAGCCGGCAAGTCGCGCCTCGCGCTCCGCCGCTTCCATCGCGGGTTCGAAGCGCCGTTCGCGCCGCCAGTTCTCGGCGAAGCCAGCCTCATCAGGCCATGTGCCGGTCTGGCGGCCGGCGAGCCAGGCCGCGCCGAGGGCCGTCGTCTCCAGCACCACGGGCCGGTCGACCGGTGCCTCGAGGATGTCGGCAAGCCGCTGCATCGTCCAATCGCTGGCGACCATGCCGCCATCGACGCGGAGCACGGTCTCGCCGCCGCCCTGCCAGTCCCGCTTCATCGCGTCGAGCAGGTCGCGGGTCTGGAAGCAGACCGATTCGAGCGCGGCGCGGACAATTTCGCGCGGGCCGGTGCCGCGCGTCAGGCCGAACATCGCGCCGCGCGCCCGTGCATCCCACCAGGGCGCGCCGAGCCCGGTGAAAGCGGGGACCAGGTAGACGTCCTGATGCGGGTCGGCGGCAGCGGCCATCGGCCCCGATGCCTCGGCACGATCGATGAGATGCAGCCCGTCGCGCAGCCATTGAACGGCCGAGCCGGCGACGAAGATCGAACCCTCCAGGGCATAGGTGGTTCGGCCGTCGAGGCGATAGGCGATGGTCGTCAGCAGGCGGTTGGTCGAAGGCACGCGCTCGGTGCCGGTATTGAGCAGGGCGAAGCAACCCGTGCCATAGGTCGCCTTCATCATGCCGGGCGTGAAACAGGCCTGTCCGAGCGTCGCCGCATGCTGGTCGCCGGCGATCCCCGCGATCGGGATCGCCGCTCCGAACAGAGCGGGGTCGGTCACGCCGAAATCGGCGGCGCAATCCATGACCTGAGGGAGCAGCGCCCGCGGCACGCGGAAGAGCGCCAGCAATTCGTCGTCAAAGGCGCCAGCGCCGATGTCGTAGAGCAGCGTTCGCGCGGCGTTGGTCGCATCCGTCGCATGCACCTTGCCGCCGGTGAGGCGCCACAGCAGGAAACTGTCGACCGTGCCGAAGGCGAGTTCGCCGCGCTCCGCTTTTTCGCGGGCGCCTTCCACATTGTCGAGCAGCCAGGCGATCTTGGTGCCGGCGAAATAGGGATCGAGCAGCAGGCCGGTCCGCGCCGTCACCATCGGCTCGACGCCTTCCCCCTTGAGGCGGTCGCAGAGATCGGCTGTGCGGCGGTCTTGCCAGACGATGGCATGATGGATGGGTGCGCCGCTGGCGCGGTCCCAGATCAGCGTCGTCTCGCGCTGGTTGGTGATGCCGATGCCGGCGATGTCGGAGGCGGCGACCTTGGCGTTCGAAAGGGCGAAGCGGATCGTCGTGACGACCGAATTCCAGATCTCCTCGCCGTCATGCTCGACCCAGCCCGAGCGGGGGAAATGCTGCTGGAACTCCTGCTGCCCGACACCGAGGATGCGCCCATCGCCGCTGAAGACGATGGCCCGCGTCGATGTCGTGCCTTGATCGATCGCCAGAATGAAACCGCTCACGCGCGTCCTCCGTTTGTCTTTGTCGTGTTGCCCAGCGCGGCTGCCATCTGTCCGACACGGCGCGCGTGTCACACGAAAGTGAAGGCCGCTGGGATCGCTGCTTTCCCCTTCCACGGTTGCAGCTTTGTAGCGCGGGGAGCAAGTGGCGCAGGTGATGCGCCGATTGGAGCAGGACTTTGCCACGGTCTCCGCTATTCTGCGCTCCCCGTGTCGGGCTGATGAGGCGATGACGGAACAGATCGAAGACCAGCAGGAACCGGCGTCCCGGCCCCTCAGTGACACGGCAGAACTCGCCCGGCAGTTCTCCGATTTCATCCTCGCGCTGTGGCGTTCGTCCGGCCGCAGCACCTTTGTGCTGCTCTCCGTCGGCATCATCACGGTGATCCTCGCCACCAACGCGATGCAGGTCGCGCTGAACATGTGGAACAAGCCGTTCTACGACGCGATCGAGCAGAAGAATGTCAGCTCGTTCCTTTATTACCTGATGGTGTTCGGCGGGCTCGCGGGGGTGCTGCTGGCGCTCAATGTGGCGCAGACCTGGCTTGATCAGATGATCAAGCTGCAGTCGCGAAAATGGCTGACACGCGATCTCATCGAGCAATGGCTGGCGCCGCGGCGGCTCGTGATGCTGCGCAATGCCGGCGATATCGGCGTCAATCCCGACCAGCGCGTGCATGAGGATGCGCGTCATCTGGCGGAGCTCTCGGCCGGCCTCGGTATCGGACTGTTCCAGTCGTCGCTGCTGCTCGTCTCGTTCATCGGCGTGCTCTGGGTGCTGTCGAGCGGCATCCGCCTCACCTTCGACGATGTGACGCTCGCGATCCCGGGCTACATGGTGTGGTGCGCGCTCATCTTCGCCGCCACCGGCTCGCTGCTCAGCTGGCTGGTCGGGCGGCCATTGATCGGTATCGGCGTCGAACGCTATGCCCGCGAGGCCGACCTCCGCTTCGCGATGGTCCAGGTCAGCGAAAATGCCAATGGCATCGTTCTGAATGCCGGCGAGGCCGATGAGGCGAAGCGCCTCGGCGAGGAACTGGAACGGGTGCTCGCCGTCATGCGGCAGATGGTCAACGCCATCGCGCGGCTGACCTGGGTCACGTCCGGTTATGGCTGGGTCGGCATCGTCGCGCCGATCGTCATCGCGGCGCCCGGCTATTTCGGTGGCCAGCTGACCTTCGGCCAGCTCATGATGGTGGTCGGCGCCTTCAACCAGGTGCAGGGTTCGCTGCGCTGGTTCGTCGATAATTTCAGCGCGATCGCCGACTGGCGGGCGACGCTTTCGCGCGTCATGACCTTCCGCGAGGCCTTGACCTCGCTCGAGGCGCGCGGCGAAGGCAGCGAACATCTGAGCTATGAGGCGGCTGGTGATCACGTGACGTTCGATCACGTCCGCATCACCTGGACAGGCGGCGCCGCTGCCCTCGATCCGGAGACGGTCGATGTTGCGCCCGGCGAAAGGCTGCAGATCGTCGACCAGACCGGCGAGGGCCGGGGCGCGCTGTTCTCGGCGCTGGCCGGGCTCTGGCCGTTCGGCTCGGGACGGATCGCGCTGCCGCCCGGCGCCCGCACGATGTTCCTGCCGGAACGGCCCTATATGCCGGACGGGACATTGCGATCCGCCATCACCTATCCCGCGGCGGCCAGTGATTTCAGCGAAGAGGATCTCACGGATGCGCTGAAGCGGGTCGAACTGCCACGGCTCGTCGGCTCGCTCGACCGCCGGGCGCGCTGGGCGCGGGAACTCTCGTTCGACGACGAGGAGCGGCTCACTTTCGCGCGGCTGCTGTTGCTGAAACCGGACTGGATCTTCACCGAGCAGTCGATCGATACGTTGGACGAGCGGCAGCGCGCCGTGTTCCAGTCGATCCTCGATGGCGAATTGAAGCAGGCCGGGTTGGTCACGGTCTCGGGCCGGCTTTCTACAACCGATTTCTATAATCGGACGGTCAATCTGGTCGGCGCCGAGCCCGACCCCAATCTCGACGGCAAGGGAACCGAGACGTCATGACCCGCACGCAGGCGGCCACCGAAGCGCGGCTCTCCGACGAAGCGCTGCTCGAAACGGTCCAGCGTCAGACATTCCGCTATTTCTGGGATTTTGCCGATCCCGGCAGCGGCCTCGCGCGCGACCGTTTCGGCGGCAATGACGGCTGGCTGGTGACGGGCGGCTCGGGCATGGGCGTGATGGCGATCATCGTCGCTGCCGAGCGCGGCTGGATCACGCGCGAGGCAGCCGTCGAGCGCCTGCACCTGATGCTGCGCTTCCTTGAGCGCTGTGACAGCTTCCATGGGGCGCTGCCGCATTTCGTGACGCCCGAGGGTCGTGCCATCCGGTTCGGCCGCAAGGACGATGGCGCCGATATCGTCGAGACGGCATTGCTGGTCCAGGGTCTCGTCGCGGCGCGGCAATATTTTGCCGGCGATGCCGACAAGGAGCCGTGGCTGCGCGGCCGCATCGACGGGCTTGTCGGTGCCATCGAATGGGACTGGTTCACGCGCGATGGACGCGAGGCCTATTACTGGCACTGGAGCCCCAATCACGGCTTCGGCCTCAATCACGAAATCCTCGGCTGGAACGAATGCCTGATCGCGCTGGTCCTCGCCGCCGGCGCCGAGCGGAACGCCATCGATCCGGCCGTCTATCACAACGGTTTCACGCAGAGCCGGACCTTCCTCAACGGGCGCCGGCATGAGGACATCCTGCTTCCCTTGGGGCCCGACGGCGGCGGGCCGCTGTTCTTCGCCCATTACTCGTTTCTCGGCCTCGATCCGCGCGGGCTCAAGGACCCCTATGCCGATTACTTCGAGCAGAACCTGGCCCATATCAGGATCAACCAGGCCTATTGCGTCCGCAACCCGAAAAACTTCGCCGGCTACGGACCGGATTGCTGGGGCCTGACGGCGAGCGACAGCCATGAGGGCTATTCGGCGCATGCGCCGGACAATGATCTCGGCGTCATCGCGCCGACCGCCGCGATTTCGAGCCTGCCCTATGCGCCCGATCTGGTGATGCCGGCGCTTCGGCATTTCTATGAGGATCTCGGCGATCGGATCTGGTGCGACTATGGCTTCGTCGATGCCTTCAACCAGACGGTGGGCTGGTATGCGAAGACGCATCTCGCCATCGATCAGGGCCCGATCATCGCGATGATCGAGAATCACCGCAGCGGGCTCTTGTGGGAGCTCGTGATGGCCGATCCGATGATCCGCCGCGGCCTGACACGGCTCGGCTTTTCGAGCCCGCATCTCGCCGCGACGGCTTAAGCATCATCCAGGCGGCGCCATCGCCTCGGCGAAGAATTCGGCCGGGCCATCCTCCTCGACAAGGCGGCCGCGCCGGATGCGCCAGAAGCGATTGCCCACGGTTTCGACGAAGCGGCGATCATGCGAGACGATGATCGCCGCCGCCTCGCCGCCTGTGAGTTCGCCTTCGAGCGCTTCCTGTCCCTCGATGTCGAGATGGTTGGTCGGCTCGTCGAGCAAATAGAAGTTCGGCTGCTCCAGCCGGAGGATGAGCATTGCCAGCCGCGCGCGTTGACCGCCCGACAGGGTCGAAACGGACCGCGCCAACCGCTCGACGGCAAAGCCGGCGCCGGCCAGAAGGCTTCGAATGCGCTGCTCGCCGAGCGCGAACCGGCTGCCGATCGCGGACTGCAGCGTCTCCGCGCCGTCGATGTGGCTGAGGGCCTGGTCGATGTGGCCCAGCACGGCCGACGGCCCGGCCTTGATGCCGTCGACCTCCGCACCGCAAAGGGCCCGGGCGAGGCGGTCCATGAGTTGGGACTTGCCGCTGCCATTCGCGCCCAGCAGCATCACCCGATCACCGGGCTGGACCCAGAGCCTGCCGGTCGTGAACAGCTTGCGCCCATCCGGCGTCGTCACGGTGAGATTTTCGATCGCCAGCAGGGTCCGTGCGGTGGCGCCGCGCTCGGCGAGGCGGATGCGGCCGGCGCTCTCCTCGCGAAAGGCGGGTTGCGCGGCCGCCTCGATCCGCTCGGCGCGCGCTTTCAGCTGCCGCGTCTTCACGGTCAGCAGATCGGAGCCCGAATTGATGCCGATATTGTTCAGCTTCGCGGCCTGACGGCGAAGTTGCACCGCCTCGCGGAGATCGGTCTCGTGACGCCGGGCCGCAGCCTGATCGGCGACGTCGAGGCTGTCGCGGGCGAGCGAATAAGGCAGCGCGAAATCCGCCGAACCGGTCGCGCGCAGGAAGAGCGTCCGATTAGTGACGGTGTCAAGAAAGGCGCGGTCATGGCTGGCGACGACGAGCGCGATATCCTTCGGCAGCGCGGCGATCCAGCGCTCGACGGCGCCGATGCGTTCAAGATCGAGATGATTGGTCGGCTCGTCGAGCAGCAGGAGATCCGGTTCGGTAAGCGCCGCACGGGCAAGGAGCGCGATACGCTGCCAGCCGCCGCTGAGCGTGACGAGCGGGCGATCCCTGAATTCGGCCGGGAAGTCCAGTTCATCGAGCGCGACGTCGACGCGCCACGCATCCCAGTCGCGGGTCTCGGCTGGCAATGCGTCGATCAGCGCGTCGCGGACGGAACATGCGAGCGCGTCGGCGCTAAGATCCTGCTGCATCAACGCAATTCGTGTGCCGCGTGCGTGCTGGATCGTCCCTTCGGTCGGGTCGACACGTCCCGCCAGGCAGCGCAGAAGCGTCGACTTGCCGCGACCATTCGCTGCGACCAGGCCGATGCGGCCGCCTTTGTGAATGACGAAATCGAGTTGGGAAAAAAGCGGCGCACCAAGCGCCATGCCGAGCGAGCGAGCGGTGATCAGGGACAAGGGGATGATCTCTCTTCCGGCGCAGCGCCTGATCACAGGCAAAAGCGCAGTATTCGGGGATGAGCCGACCGAGAAGAGGGACGCGTAAGTCCGCTGCCTGATCAGCCCTGCAAACGCATCTGCAGGGCGAGGACAGGGCCGTAAGTCAGGTGGTGCCTGATGGCGATCACGCGGCCCTCCCATGTTTGAGGCTGAACGAACGGGCCAATGTTATCGTGGTTTTGCCGCCTATACCAGAACCGGCTGCTTCGCGACGGCGTCGTGGCCGAAGACGCGGCGATAGCGGGCGACTTCGGCGGCCGGCCCAGTCGCTTTGTTGGCGTTGTCCGAAAGCTTGACCGCCGGCCTCCCATTGGCCTCGACGACCTTGCAGACGAGCGAAATCGCCTGCAGCCGGTCGTCCTTGCCGTCGGGTGCACAATCGCGGAAATCGTTGGTGACGTTGGTGCCCCAGCCGATCGAGAGATTGACCCGGCCGCGCAGCGCACGCGTCGCGTCCTCGATCGTGTCGATGTCCATCCCGTCCGAAAGCACGATCAGCTTGTCGCGCGGATCGCGACCATGCGCCGCCCACCAGGCGATCGCTTCCTCGGCCCCTTCGATCGGCGGCTTCGAATCAGGGCGGATGCCCTTCCAGTCGAGGATCCAGTCGGGGGCATCACGCAGGAAGGTCGTGGTGCCATAGGTGTCGGGCAGAATGACGAGCAGATTGCCGTCATACATTTCGGCCCAGTCCTTCAGCACCTTGTAGGGCGCGTCGTGCAACTCGGCGTCGGTCTCGGCCAGCGCGGCATAGACCATCGGCAGTTCGTGCGCATTGGTGCCGATCGCCTCGAGCCCGGCATCCATCGCCATCTTGACGTTGGACGTGCCGACAAAATTGTCGCCGAGCCCCTCCTGCAGCGCCTCGACGCACCATTTCTGCCAGAGGAAGCCATGGCGGCGGCGGGTGCCGAAATCGGCGATCTTGAGCGGGCCTTCACGGCCGAGCACCCGCAGCCGCTCGATCTTGCCCCAGAGCTTGGCCTTCGCCTTGGCATAGAGCACGTCGAGCTCGAAGCGGCTCATGCCCTTCATGGCGGCGCGGGCGCGGAGTTCGCTGACGATGGCGAGCGCCGGCACTTCCCAGAGGGTCGTCTCGCTCCAGTGCCCCTCGAAGAGCAGTTCATATTGTCCGTCGGCGGTGCGATGGAGATCATATTCGGGCAGGCGGAAGTCCTCGAGCCAGTCAAGAAAGTCCGGCTTGAAGATCTGCTTCACGCCGTAGAACGTGTTGCCGGCGAGCCAGATCAGCTCGTTCTTCTGGAAGCGCAGCGTGCGGGCGTGATCGAGCTGGTCGCGGAGTTCGCGCTCGTCGATCACGTCGGCAAGGCGCACCGATTTGGTGCGGTTGATCAGGCCGAAGGTGGCGCGCACATCCGGCGAAGTGGCGCGGATCAGCTGCAGCATCAGGAACTTGTAGAAGTCCGTGTCGAGCAGCGTGCGCACGATCGGATCGATGCGGAAGCCGTGATTATAGACGCGTGTCGCGACGTCGAGCGTCATGTCGTTTCCATTGGCGGTTCTGGTCTGGCGTCGGACCGGCAGGGTGGCATCCCGCCGGCGGCTTTGCGGATTGTTCGCCTCTCGGGCGCATCCTTCGCCGGCTCCCCGTCCGGCGACCGCATGGCGGTATCTTGAAGCGTTTCACGCAGTCAATCAGTCTCCGCCGCGCATCGCAAGGAGGGGGGCGCTGCGCACCGGATGCACGGTCTCGCAATTTCGCGGGCTTTCCGCCATATAGAGGCCAGTCACGACTGAGCTTCTGGAGCGGCCATGGACGCGCCCTTCGCCAAGATGAATGGCATCGGCAACGAGATCACGGTGCTGGACCTGCGCGCCGCGCCGTGGCGGCTCGATGCTGATCGCGCGCGCCGCGTCGCCGCCGATCCGGCCACCGCCTTCGAGCAGCTGATGACGATCGAGCCACCGCGAACGCCCGGCACAGATGCCTTCATGCATATCTTCAACACCGATGGCTCGCTGTCCGGCGCTTGCGGCAACGGCACGCGCTGTGTCGGCCTGGTGCTGGCGCGCGAAAGCGGTAAGCGCGATTTCCTGCTCGAAACCTCGGCCGGGCTGTTGCCGGTCACCGCTGTGGATGCCGACCACATCACGGTCGATATGGGCCGCCCGCGCTTTGGCTGGTCCGAGATTCCGCTTGCCGAGCCGTTTGCCGATACGTGCGCGATCGAATTGCAGATCGGGCCGATCGATGCGCCGATCCTGCACTCGCCCTCGGTCGTCAATGTCGGCAATCCGCATGCGATCTTCTGGGTCGACGATGTCGAGGCCTACGACCTCGGGCGCATCGGCCCGATGCTCGAAAACCATCCGATCTTCCCGGAGCGGGCGAATATCTCGCTGGCGCAGGTGACTGGGCCCGGCTCCGTCAAGGTGCGCGTCTGGGAACGCGGTGCCGGGTTGACGCGGGCCTGCGGCTCGGCGGCCTGTGCCGTCGCCGTCGCCGCCGCCCGGACGGGGCGGATAGGTCGGTCCGTCGCGGTGACGCTACCGGGCGGGACACTTTCGATCCTCTGGCGCGACGATGATCACGTGATGATGACGGGTGCTGCCGCCTTCGAACATGAGGGCAGGCTCGGTTTCGGCGCGGATGGCGCGCTCCGGCTCGAACACGCCTCCGTGGGGGCCGATGCTTGAGGGTGGCCTTTGCCGGCTGCTTCCGGCATAGAGAGCCGAGGCGCAGCATGGCTTTGACCAGCGCCCTTCGCCCTTGCCTTGCCGGGATCGCATGAGCCTCGACGTCCTTTCTTTCGGCTGCCGGTTGAACACGCTCGAATCCGAGGTGATGCGCGCCAATGCGCGCGCCGCCGGGCTTGATCAGGCCGTGCTCGTCAACACCTGCGCCGTCACTGCGGAAGCCGTGCGGCAGGCGCGCCAGCAGATCCGCCGCGCAAGGCGCGAGCGTCCCGGCGTGCCGATCATCGTCTCGGGCTGCGCGGCGCAGATCGATCCGGCCGCCTTCGCGGCGATGCCGGAGGTCGACATGATCCTCGGCAATGCGGAAAAGCTGCGCCCGGCCGATTGGCGCGGCGATGGTCCGCGCCTCCGCGTCGGCGATGTCATGGATGAGCGCGCGACGGACGGTCATGCAGCCCGCGACATGGAGGGCCATACTCGGGCCTTCGTCGCGATCCAGAACGGCTGCGACCATCGCTGCACCTTCTGCGTCATTCCTTATGGTCGTGGCCCGTCGCGCTCCGTGCCGATGGGCGCCGTGGTCGAGAGCATCCGCGATCTCGTGGCGAGCGGCCATGCCGAGGTCGTGCTGACCGGCGTCGACATCACCGCCTATGGCGCGGACTTGCCGGGCAAGCCGACGCTTGGGCGGCTCGTTGCGGCGATCCTGAAGCTGGTGCCGGAGCTTCCGCGCCTGCGCCTCTCTTCGCTCGATACGATCGAGGTCGACGAGGCGTTGATGGCGGTGATTGGCAGCGAGCCCCGCCTGATGCCGCATTTTCATCTTTCGCTGCAGGCCGGCGACGACATGATCCTGAAGCGGATGAAGCGCCGGCATGGCCGAGATGACGCGATCCGCTTCTGCGACCGCGTGCGCGCGCTGCGTCCGGACGCCGTATTCGGCGCCGATCTCATCGCCGGCTTCCCGACTGAGACCGAGCCGATGTTCGCGCAGACGGCGGCGCTCGTCGACGAGTGCGGCCTGACGCATCTGCATGTGTTTCCGTTCTCGCCGCGGCCCGGCACGCCGGCCGCGCGCATGCCGCAGCTCGGCGGAGAGACCATCAAGGCGCGGGCGGCGACGCTTCGAGCAATAGGCCGCCGGCGTGTTGACGCGTTTCTCGATCGCGAGATCGGCACGCGGCGCAGCGTTCTTGCCGAGCGGGGCGGCCGTGGCCGCACCGAGCAATTCACCGAGGTCGCGATCGCCGGCGTCGCGCCCGGCCGGGTCGTCGACGCGCATATTACCGGCCGCTCGGCGTCCGGTCTCCTCGCCACGCCGATCGAAAAGGGTGCCTCAGCATGACCGAGGAGAAGAAGGGCTTCTTCAAACGCATCTTCGGCCTCGGCGATGCCGCGCCGCAGCCGGAGAGCAAGCCTGAGGCTGAACAGGAGATCGCGCCGGAGAGCGTGGTTGAGCCCGCCCCAGCGCCGGTCGAGCCTCGGCAAGCCGTGATCGAGGCGCCGGCGGCGCCGAAGCTCTCCTGGTTCCAGCGGCTGAAGGCAGGCCTCGCGCGTTCATCAAGCGCGCTTTCGGACGGCATCGCCTCAGTCTTCACCAAGCGCAAGCTCGATGCGGCAACGCTGGAGGAGTTCGAGGACGTCCTGATCCAGGCCGATCTCGGCCTTTCGGCTGCCGCGACGATCACCTCGGCGCTCGGCAAGGGCCGTTTCGACAAGGAGATCGAGGGCGACGAGGTCAAGGCAATCCTCGCCGAAGAAGTCGGCAAGATCCTCACGCCAGTCGCCCGGCCGCTGGTCATCGATCCAGCGCTGAAGCCGCATGTCATCCTCGTCGTTGGCGTCAACGGCACCGGCAAGACGACGACGATCGGCAAGCTCGCGGCGAAGTTCCGCTCCGAGGGCCGTTCGGTGATGCTTGCGGCGGGTGATACGTTCCGCGCCGCGGCGGTCGAGCAGCTCAAGATCTGGGGCGAGCGCACCGGCGCGACAGTGGTGGCGCGCGCGATCGGCGCCGATGCCGCGGGCCTTGCCTATGACGCGCTCAAAGAGGCGCAGGCAAACGGCACCGACGTCCTGCTCATCGACACGGCCGGCCGGCTGCAGAACCGCGCCGAGTTAATGGCGGAACTTGAAAAGATCATCCGCGTGATCAAGAAACACGATGCCTCAGCCCCGCACACCGTCCTGATGACGCTCGATGCGACGACCGGGCAGAATGCCTTGAGCCAGGTCGAGATCTTCGGCCGAACAGCCGGCGTCACCGGCCTCGTCATGACCAAGCTCGACGGGACGGCGCGCGGCGGCATTCTGGTCGCCATCGCCACCAAGTTCGGCCTGCCCATTCATTTCGTCGGCGTCGGCGAAGGCGTCGACGATCTGGAGCCGTTCGAGGCGGCGGATTTCGCAAGGGCGATCGCCGGCCTCGCCGGCTGATCGTCTCCATCAGCATCAAGCCGGGATTTTCCCATGCCGAGCCTGTTCGAACGCGCGCCCAACGATCCGAAGCACAAGGATATCAATCCGATCCTGAAGCTTGTTCTGGAACTCGGCCCGCTCGGCGTCTTCTTCTTTGCCAACGCTCGCGGTGGCATCTACACCGCGACGGCCGCCTTCATGGTCGCGACGCTCATCGCGCTCGGCGTCTCCTATGCGCTGACGCGGCGGCTGCCGATCATGCCCGTGGTCACAGGCATCATCGTGGTCGTATTCGGCTCGCTGACGCTCTGGCTGCATGACGACACCTTCATCAAGATGAAGCCGACCATCGTCAACGCGCTGTTCGGCGTCATCCTGCTCGGCGGCCTCGCCTTCGGCCGCTCACTGCTCGGCTATGTGTTCGATTCGGTGTTTCACCTGACGGACGAGGGCTGGCGGACGCTGACCTTCCGCTGGGGTCTGTTCTTCCTGGCGCTGGCGATCCTCAACGAGGTGATCTGGCGCGGTGCCGAGGCCTATCTCGCCGATCCGGTCGCCGCGACCGATCTCTGGGTCAAATTCAAGGTGTTCGGCATCATGCCGCTCACCTTCCTGTTCACGCTGTCGCAATTGCCGCTGATCACGCGCACGACTGTGCCCGACGAGAAACGCGAATAGCGGCTCAGCCGCCCTTCTCGATCTTGTCGAGTTCGGGCATCAGCGTCGTCGCCACGGCTTCATCCGTCAGGGGGCCGATGAACTTGAAGCGGATCACGCCCTTGCCGTCGACGAGGAAGCTTTCGGGCACGCCATAGACGCCCCAGTCGATCGCGGTGCGGCCGGTCGGGTCGGCGCCGATACGCGCGAAGGGATTGCCGAGCTGGCCGAGAAAGGCGCGGGCATTGTCCGGCTGGTCCTTGTAGTTGATGCCGACCAGCGTCAGCCGCGGATCCTGCGCCAGACGCTCCAGCACCGGATGCTCCTGCCGGCACGGCGCGCACCAGGAGGCCCAGACATTGACGAGCATCGGCTTGCCGCTTGCAAGATCGGCCGCCGAGAGGCCCGGCAGGGCGACGCCCTCGACCGGCTTCAGATCGGTGGCCGGCGCCGGCTTGCCGATGAGTACCGAGGGCACGAGGCTCGGATCGCCACCACGCTCCAGGCTGACGAGGAAGAGGCCCGCCAGCGCCACGAACAAGGCCAGCGGCGCGAGGATCACAATGGTGCGGCCGAGCGAGCGCGGTCGCGGCTTCGGCGTTTCGAGGGGAGCTTCGTTCATGGCGTCGTTTCGCGCCTTGCGGCCGACCGGCGGCGAATGCCCCGGGCCTCGAGATCTTTGAGGCGGCGGCGTTGGGCACGGCCATCGACCAGCACCCATGCGACGATGGCGAGGACGATCACCGCCGAAAGGCCATAGGCGGCGAAGATATAGCCGCTGTGTTCGCCGAAACCGCTCACGCCGCCACTCCGGCCGGAACGCTGGCCGCGACGAGGCGCAGCGCACGAATGCGCCGGCGCAGGATCTCGTTCTTCATCGCCATGATGACCAGTGCGAGGAACAGCAGCGTCGCACCGATGGCACAGATGAGCAGCGGATAGAGCAGGCTCGGATCGATGGTCGAGCCGCCCATCCGGAAGACGCTCGCCCCCTGATGCAGCGTGTTCCACCAATCGACCGAGAACTTGATGATCGGCAGGTTGACCGAGCCGACGAGGATCAGCACCGCGGCGACGCGGCCGGCGCGATTTGGATCCTCGATCGCGTTCCAGAGCGCGATCAGGCCGAGATACATGAGGAACAGCACCAGCACCGAGGTAAGGCGCGCGTCCCATTCCCACCATGTGCCCCACATCGGTTTGCCCCAGAGCGAGCCGGTGATCAGCGCGATCAGCGTGAACGCGGCACCGACAGGGGCGATCGACCGTGCGGCGACATCGGCAAGGGGATGGCGCCAGACCAGCGTGCCGAGCGCCGAGACCGCCATCAGCCCATAGCCGAACATCGATAGCCAGGCGGCAGGGACATGAATGAACATGATCCGCACCGTCTCGCCCTGCTGATAATCGGGTGGCGCGACGAACAGGCCGAGATAGAGCCCGATGCCGAGCACGAGGATCGCGGCGCTCCACAGCCAGGGCAGCACCCGGTCGGCAAGCGTCATGAAACGGGTCGGATTGGCGAGGTCGAGAAGTGCCATGGCGCAAAGTCATACGGCCTCGCCCGGTCGCCTGCAATGCGGCGAACCCGGCAAGGGCCGGGATCAGTGGGTGCCTGCGTTCAACCTCGCGAAGACCTGGTCGAAATGGCCATCGCGTTCGGCATAGCGCAGCGGCTTGACCCGCTCGACCAGAATTTCAGTCGCGTCCGGCTGGTCCTCGAGCAGTCGCATCGTCTCGGCGATGAAGTCCTTCAGCGGCAGCGCATTGGGATCGCTGGCCTGCCCGGGCCCCATCAGTTCGGTCTGGACATAGGGCGGCACGATTTCGTGCACCTGCACGGCCGTCTCGCGCAACTGATGGCGCAGCGACTGGCTGTAGGAGTGGATCGCCGCCTTGGTCGCCGAGTAGGTTGGCGTTGCCGTCAGCGGCAGGAAGGCGAGGCCCGAGGACACGGTGAGGATGGCGGCCCTCGGCTGCTTCAGCAATTGCGGCAGCAGAGCCCCCGTCAGGCGGATCGGCCCCAGCAGGTTCGTGGCGACCGTCGCTTCGGCGTCGGCGAGGGCCTCGTCTGGCGTCAGCAGGTTTTCCGGCCGCATGATGCCGGCATTGTGGATCACGACATTGAGTTCGGGATGCCGCGTCGCAAGTTCGCCGGCCAGTGTGCGGATCGACTTGGGATCCTCGATATCGAAGACGACGGAGTCGAGGCCCGGATGGGCGGCGACCGTCGCATCGAGCGCCGATTGCCGCCGTCCGGCGATGATGACCTTGTTGCCACGCGCCTGGAAAGCCACGGCCAAGGCCTGCCCGATGCCTGAGCCGCCGCCTGTAATCAAGATCGTATTGCCGTTGGTCTGCATGATTGTTTCTCCTGGTTCGAACATCACTTAAGATGGACACAAACCAATGGAAAGTAGGCACCTGAAAGAGCCATACTTACCGAAAGGAGAGTGAAGTCATGTCGACCGTCGCGCCGCCATCCCTCATCCATGATCACGACGCCTTTCCACCGCCGGGCAGTCGGGAGCGCCGCTCGGTCGCCTCAGCGGCAGAGCTCGATCCGGCCCTTGAGGCCTTGGTGCGGCAGATCATCGGGCGTGTTGCCGACAAATGGACAATGCTCGCGCTCGAAGTCCTCGCCGAACACGGGCGTCAGCGCTTCACGCGCCTTGGCGAGCTGATCGGCGGCATCAGCCAGAAGATGCTGACCAAGACGCTTCGGCAGATGGAAGCTGACGGACTGGTGACCCGGACCGTGCTTCCCGTGATCCCGCCCCATGTCGAATATGAGCTGACCGACCTTGGCCTCAGCCTCGGCGAAGCCTTCTGCGGCGTCTGGATCTGGGCAGAGCAGAACCGGGCCGCGATCGAGGCAGCGCGCAGTGCTTTCGAAGCGCGAGGTTCGTAGACGTCGCGGAAACGCAAACGGGGCCAGCGGCGGCAGGCCCCGTCGTCGGACGTCTGCAGGCGGCCTCAGTTTGCCGGCTGCGATGCGCGCGTCGTGATGACGTTGAACGACGCCGGCTTCAGCTTGATGCGCAGCGTTTCTCCGTCGATCATGACGTCCGAATTGACCTTGGGCGCCACGGTGTTCGGTGCGTCCTTGGTGTTCACGGCTTTCAGATTGGCATGATGGATCTCGGTGGCGCCGACCAGCGTCCGTTCCTTGCCGAGCCCGCGCAGCTCGACATTCAGGTCCATCGAGTCCGACAGGCTGCGGTTCAGCGCGAAGATCGTCGTCGAGCCATCGATCGGATTGTCCACTACCGTGGCATAGAGATAGGGAATCTCCGGGAACGCCTTGGCCGTGTAGCTCGGCGAGTCCGTCACGGTGCGCAGCACGCGGCCATGGCCGAATTTCGAGGCGAGGGCGAAGGGGTGGAAGATCGTCTGTCGCCAGGCGTCGCCGCCGGTTTCGGTCATGATCGGGCCGATGACGTTGACGAGCTGCGCCAGGCAGGCCGTCTTGACGCGATCGGCGTTGTTCAGCATCGCGATCAGGGCGCCGCCGACGATCAGAGCGTCCTCGGCATTGTAGACTTCCTCGATCAGCGGTGGTGCCTCGGGCCAACCGGGCTTGCGCATATGCTCGATTTTGTGGGTCTTGTACCAGACGTTCCATTCATCGAGCGACAGCATGATCTTCTTGTGCGAGCGGCGCTTGGCACCGACCGCGTCGCAGATTGCCGCGACCTCCTTGATGAAGCTGTCGAGCAGCTCGATGACGCCGAAATATTCGGCGGTTGAGTCGGCATTGTTGTTGAAATAGGTGTGTAGCGAGATGAAGTCGACCTCGTCATAGCAATGATCGAGGACTTCATATTCCCATGACCCGTAATTCGGCATGTTGCGGTGGGATGAGCCGCAGGCGGCGAGCTGGATCGTCGGGTCGACCCAGCGCATCACCTTGGCCGTCTCGAGCGCGACGCGACCATATTCCTCAGCCGTCTTGTGGCAGATCTGCCAGGGGCCATCCATCTCGTTGCCGAGGCACCAGAACTTGATGTCGTGCGGCTTGTCATAGCCGTGCTGGCGGCGGAGGTCCGAAAGGGTCGAGCCGCCGACATGATTGCAATATTCGAGGAACTGCCGCGCCTCGTCAGGACCCTTGGTGCCGAGATTGACGCCGAACATCGGTTCGATGCCGGCTTTCTTCGACCAATCCATGAACTCGTTGGTGCCGAACTGGTTCGTCTCGGTCGAGAACCAGGCGAGATCCCGGCGGATCGGACGCTTGTCGCTCGGGCCGACGCCGTCCTCCCAGTTATAGCCGGAGAGGAAATTGCCGCCCGGATAGCGGATGATGGTAGGGCCGAGCTCGCGCGTCAGATCCAGCACGTCGCCGCGAAAGCCCTGCTCATCCGCCGTGGCGTGGCCGGGTTCATAGATGCCGCCATAGACGCAGCGGCCCATATGCTCGACGAAGGCGCCGAAGACGCGCCGGTCGAGATCGGAGAGAACGAAGTCGCGGTCGACGACGAGGCGAGCTTTCAGCATGGGGGATGACCTTTGGGCCAAATGGGGGTGGCCGGCGCCCTTGGGCGCCGGAGTTTGTGGCGGCGCTAGCCCTTGATACCGGCAGACAGCATGATCGCTTCGGTCACGCGGCGCTGGAACAGGAGATAGGCGAGCGCAACCGGCAGGGCGGCGAGCACCGCGCCAGAGAGGTTGCGGGCATATTGGACGCCGAAGGCATCGTGGACCTGGGTAATGCCGACCGTCACGTTCATCATGTTCTGTTCGGTGACGACCAGGAAGGGCCACAGGAAGTTGTTCCAGGCGCCGATGAAGGTGATGATGGCGAGTGCAGTCGTTATGCCCCAGTTCATCGGCAGGAACACGCGGAAGAACAGCTGATATTCACTGGCGCCATCGATCAGCGCAGCCTCCCGGTATTCCCTTGGGATCTGGTCGAAGAACTGCTTGTAGATGATGATTGCGACCGGAACGATCAGCTGGGGCAGTACGACGCCGGCCCAGCGATTGATGAAGCCGAAATCGTTCATCAGGATGAAGTGCGTGACGATCAGCGTCTGGATCGGCACCATGAAGCTCGCGAGGATGATCAGCCAGAGGATCGTGCGTCCTGGAAAGCGAAGCTGCGACAAGGCATAGCCGCACGCCGCGCTGATCATCAGCACAAGGATCGTCACCGCACCGGATGTGACGAAGGAATTGAGATACCAGCGGCCGATCTGCGTATTGGTGATGACATAGAGATAGCCGCCGAGAGTCCAGATCTTCGGCCAGAGGCCGATGCCGGGCTCCACCACTTCATATTCATTCTTCAACGTGGTGATGACGGCCCAATAGAGCGGGAACGCCCAGAGCAGCGCGCAGGCGACCGTGACGATCGTCAGGATCGCAGCGGAGATATTGAGGTGCTTCATGACCGGCCTCCCCGCACGCGCAGCACCTGATATTGCAGCACCGAGACGACAACGATGACCGCGAACAACGCCACCGCCACCGTCGCTGCATAGCCGCCGCGATTGAGCTGGAAGGCGTTCTTGTAGATGAACTGAACCATCACATAGGTCGAATTGAACGGCCCGCCCTGCGTGAACAGATAGATCTGGTCGAAGATCTTCAATTGCAGGATGAGCTGGATGGTCAGGACCAGCGCGGTGACCGGCCAGACCAACGGCCATGTGATGTTGCGGAACATCTGCCAGCGGCTGGCGCCATCGAGTGCCGCAGCGTCATAGATGTCCTGCGAGATGTTGCGCAGGCCGGCGATGAACAAGAGCACATTGAAGCCGTTCGTCCACCAGATGGTGACGAAGGCCACGGTGGGCATGGCCCAGTAGCGGTCGCGGAAGACGGCCACGCGGGAGCCATTGAACAATTCGATCGCATATTGAGCGATGCCGAATTGCAGGTCGAGCATCCAGGTCCAGATCAGATAGACCACGGTGACCGGAAGGATGTAGGGCAGGAAGAAGGCAGCCAGGACGAGGCTCTGCAGCCAACCGTTCAGCCGCGAGACCATCATCGCGATGGCAAGGCCGATCAGCGTCGTCGGGATGACCGTCAGCAGGACGAAATAGCCGGTATGGAGGGCCGCCTGGATGAACAGGTTGTCCTTGGACAGCTTGACGTAGTTGGAGAAGCCGACCCAATCCCCGGCACCGATCAGCGGGGCATTCGTGAAGCTCAGTTCGACCATCTTGAAGGTCGGATAGATGAACAGCACCAGATAGGCGATGACGAAAGGGGCGACCAGTACATAGGCCGCTGTAATCTCGCGACGTCCGAATTTCATGCTTTCGATCCTCGCCAGCAAGCGAAAATCCGGCCGCCTGCTGCCGGTGAGAGCAGGGGCGGCCGGAATTGTCGGGACGTGGATTATTCCATCAGGCCCTGGAGTTCGTCCTTGGCGGCGCTGATCGCGTCAGCGGGCTCGCCATCGCCATTTGCTGCGGGCATGAAGTAGTTGGACGCGGCGTCATAGATCGGCGAGGCGACGCCGGCGATCTTCGACGAGGGATCGAACACAGCGGTCTTCGACAGCGACGAATAGGTCGCGTTCGGCTCCATCTTCTTGAAGTCTTCGCTGTTCGTGACCGGCAGATAGGCCGGGATGTGACCGGCAGTCGCCCAGAACAGGCTGTGCTCGTTCATCCACTTGATGACGCTCAACACGGCCTTGAGCTTCTCGGGGCTGATCTCGTTGCCCTTGCGGTCGGGGATCGCGAAGGAGTGCGAGTCGGCCCAGGTTGCGGGCTGGTCGAAGATCACCGGAATCTGGATCGCGCCCCATTCGAAGCCGAGCTTGCCGTTCTTGGCGAGGTCGGTCATCGTCGGGACTTCCCAGACGCCATTGATGTGCATCGCCGCCTTGCCGGACGTGAACATGGCGATCGAGGCCGGATATTCGGTCTGCTTGGGGACCCAGCCTTCCTTGGTCCACTTCGCCATTTCGGCGAGGGCCTTGGTGGCCTTGTCGGCGTTGGCGCCATCAAGCACCTTGTCGCCGGTGATGAACTCGCCGCCCTGCTGGCCGAGCAGCGTGTAGAACACGCGCCAGATGGTGCCGTTGTCGGCGGTCGGGATCGACAGGCCGACCTGGTCGGGACCGGTTGTCAGCTTGGCGAGCGCCGCTTCGAAATTGGCCGCGCCGTCGAGGCCCTTCGGCAGCCCGTCATCACCGAGCAGACCCGCCTTCTTCAGCAGGTCCTTGTTGTAATAGAGGATGACCGAGTGGATATCGAAGGGGATGGCGTACTGCTTGCCGTCGACCTGCGCGGCCTTCCAGTTGGCCGGGGCGTAGTTATCGCCCGAGAAGCCGGCGGTCTTCAATTCGTCGGGGGTCAGTTCGCGCAGCGTGCCGGTCGAGACGCCGAGCGGCAGGCGCGACAGGTGATAGGTCATCACGTCGGGACCCTGGCCGATTGCGGCTGAGGTCTGGACCTTGGTGTAGAACGGCACGCCCCATTCAAGGGTCGTCGCCTGGATCTCGATGTCCGGGTTTTCCTTGTTGAACTGGTCGAGCAGCGACTTCATTCGAACGCCGTCGCCGCCGGACAGGAAGTCCCACCAGACAACCGTTTCCTTGGCTTGAGCGCCAACGGTCAGCGCCAGAAGCGCGGCCGTGGCCAGCGCCTTCGTCATCAATCCACGCATCTTCACGTCTCCTCCATCCTCGATCGCCTTTCGGATCTTCCAACAAGACCCGCCCTCCGGCGACGTGCTTTCTTCGGCTAACCATGGCGGATGAGCCATTGGCGTCGCCGTCTTCGAGGACCGGCCGTATTCCTCGGCGGCCTGGTCCTGCATCGGGTTGGGCGCCACAAGGCGCCGCCATCGGTCGGAAATCAGCGATAGGGCCGGTCTAGCCGTGCACGAGGAGGGATTTTCCTCGTCACCCCTCCCCATTTCCTCCCCAATGGTATTATCATATGCAGCGATCATCCTGATGATCGGCGGCTTTGTCAACCGGGTCGTTGCTGCGTCGGGGCCGGCCGAGCATTGCGGTTTGGAGTGGCTGACCCAAGAAAAACCGCGTAGGGGAAGAAACGGTGTCGGGAGAGCGCGGGATGCTGGAGCGCGAGCTTCTATCGGTCGGAACCATGAGCGCGCAGGTGGCCAATCATATTGGCAGCCGCATCGTCTCGGGCGAATTTCTGCCGGGTGCGTCGCTGCCGATCGAGAGTGAACTCTGCGAATATTACGGCGTCAGCCGCACCACCGTGCGCGAGGCCGTGAAGAGCCTTGCCGGCAAGCGGCTCGTCGAAGTGTCCCCGAAGGTTGGTACCAGGGTGCTGCCCTTCGCCGAATGGAACCTGCTCGACCGCGACGTGCTGGCCTGGCGGCTGCAGACGCAGTTCGACGGCAAGATCGTCGAGGATATTTTCGAGATGCGGTATTGCTTCGAGCCGCGCGCGTCCTTCCTGGCGGCCCGCGACGGCACGGATGACGATCTCGCGCAGATCGAGCATCACTTCCGCGAGCTGGCAGCGGCGCAGCTCGAGGGATTGCCGGTCAAGACGACGTCCGAGGCGGCGCTCGAATTCCATCTCGCGATCATCAACGCGTCCCACAACGGCCTGTTCGTCACGATCGGCAGCGCTGTCAAGTCGGCGCTTCGCGTTTCCTCGGAGATGCTGCAGCGGCATACGACACGGCCGAGCGAGGATGTCGCGCTGCACGAGGCGGTCTGCGTCGCGATCGTCGGCCGCCATCCCGCGGAGGCGGCGAAGGCGATGGAACGCCTGCTCGCCGCCTCGCGCGAGCGGTTGTTGCCGCTGACCGTGGACGCAGCCTGATCTCAGCGGGTCGTCGGCAATCCGGCGCGTTTCCAGGCGGCGATACCGCCGGCCAGATGGCGGTTTGCTGGAATTCCCCCAGCTATTGCGGCTTCTGCCGCCCGCGCCGAACGGCCACCGGCCGCGCATTGAAACACGATCGCTCGCCCTTCGGGGTCGGGCAGCGCCGCGGGATCGAATGTCGAGAGCGGGAAGAGCAGCGCGCCCTCGATGTGTTCGGCGTCGTATTCTGACGGCTCGCGCACATCGACGAGCAGGAACCGCCCGTCCGCAACGCCTTCCGCGACCGTTGCCGGATCGAGATCTTCAATCGTGAGCCTGTCGGCCATCATCGGGTCTCCATTGCCAAGCTGATCCTCAGCTAGTGAGACACCGGCGCCCGCGTCAACGGGCCGGGCCGTTTGGTCGCGCCGTCTGGACTCGTGTCGATGCTGCCTGTATCGGGAACCCGCGCAGGGGAGGCGCAGTCGCGGCTCTCCTGCCGCGCGCGATCCGCCTGCGCCGGCGTGGAGTGTTTCGATGGCAGAGCTGCCGATCGCGGTTGAAGAGGGCGTTCCCGAGCTGACGGTCGTCGTGCCGACCTTCAACGAGAGCGGCAATGTCGCGACGCTTTCGGCGCGGCTTGCGGTGGCGCTGGCCGGCCGGCGCTGGGAAGCGATCTTCGTGGACGACGATTCCCCCGACGGGACCGCAGAGGCTGTGCGGGCCGTCGGCGCGCGCGATCCGCGGATCCGCTGCATCCGGCGGGTCGGCCGGCGCGGGCTTGCCGGGGCCTGTATCGAGGGCATGCTGGCCGCGCAGGCCGCCGTCGTCGCGGTGATCGACGCCGACCTGCAGCATGACGAGAGCGTGTTGCCGGCGATGCTTGAGGCGATCGAGGGCGGTGCCGATATCGTGGTGGCGACGCGCTATGCCGGCGGTGGCGAAGCCTCGTCCTTCAGCGCGGTGCGCGGTGCGATGAGCCGGGGCGCGACGCTTGCGACGCGTCTCCTGCTGAAGGTCCCTTCGAGCGATCCGATGAGCGGCTTCTTCATGCTGCGGCGTTCCGTCGTCGAGGCGGTCGCGCCGAAGCTCTCGACCCAGGGCTTCAAGATCCTGCTCGATATCCTCGCCAGCGTGCCGCCGGGATTGAAGGTCGCCGAGGTGTCCTATTCCTTCGGCGTGCGTCAGAGCGGGGCGAGCAAGCTCGACAACCGCGTGATGATCGATTTCCTCGGCCTGTTGCTGTCGAAGGCGACCGGCGGCGCGATCTCGATGCGCTTCGTCTCGTTCGCCGCCGTCGGCGGTCTCGGCCTCATCGTCCATCTCGTCGCCCTGCGGCTCGGCCTTGTCGCCGGGGTGGGCTTCACCCAGGCCCAGACAGTTGCGACCGTCGTCGCGATGACCTTCAATTTCTTTCTCAACAATGTCCTGACCTATCGCGACCGCCGGCTGACCGGCTGGCGACTGATCCCGGGGCTGCTGACCTTCTATGTCGTCTGCGGGCTCGGTGCCTTCGCCAATATCGGCGTCGGCAGCTGGGTCTTCATCGAGACGTCGCGCTGGTGGGTGGCAGGCCTTGCCGGATCGGTGCTTGGCGCGATGTGGAACTATCTTTCCAGCACGGCGCTGGTGTGGAAGAGCCGGCCATGAGCGAACCGGGCGGTGAGACCATGGCGCGGGCAATGGCGCTGCCGCGAGCCGAGCGGTGGCCCCTCGCCCTGCTGCTCATTGGCGTCACCATCCTCGCGCGCCTCGCCATCGCGGCCCTGGTGCCGCTGGTGCCGGATGAGGCCTATTACGCGCTGTGGTCGACGCGGCTTGCGGCGGGCTATCTCGACCATCCGCCGATGATCGCCTGGTTCATCCGCGGCGGCACCCTGATCGCCGGCGACAACGCCTTTGGCGTCCGCCTGCTGCCGGTGCTGTCGGCGATTCCGGCCAGCCTCTTCATCTGGCGCGCAGCGGTGTTGCTGCTGGCCGATCGTCGCGCCGGGCCGATCGCGGCTCTTCTGTTTAACCTGACACTGCTCGGCTTCTTCGGGCTCGCGGTCGCGACGCCTGATGCGCCGCTGATCCTCTTCTCGGCCGCCACGCTTTACTGTGCGGCCCGGCTGGTCGATCATGACCGGCCCCTCTGGTGGCTCGCCGTCGGCGCCGCGACCGGGCTCGCGCTCCTCTCCAAATATTCGGCCGCTTTCCTTGCCGCCGGCTTTGGCATTGCCGTGCTGCTGCTGCCGCAATGGCGGCGACGGCTGATCGGGCCGTGGCCATGGGCGGCGCTCGCAGTCGCGATCCTCGTCTTTTCGCCCAATCTCATCTGGAACGCGATGCATGGCTGGGCAACCGTCGCCAAGCAGGGTGGGCGGACCACCGAGAACTGGCAGTTCGAGCCGCAGTTTCTAGCCGAATTCTTCGGCGCACAGTTCGGCCTTGCGACGCCGCTCGTCTTCCTCTTCGGCGTGATCGGGCTTTCGCCGCGCTGCCGCGCCGCCTGGCGATCGCCGATGGGCTGGCGGCTGATCCTGGCGCTCATCCTGGTGCCGACGGCCTATTTCATCTTCCATGCGCTGCGCAGCCGGGTGGAAGGCAACTGGACCGGTTTCCTCTATCCCGCCTTCGCCGTCGCCGCGGCAGCAGCCTTGACCGTGATCCCTGCCGAGGGACCGGCTCTGATGGCACGGCTCAGACGGGCGACGGTGCCGGTCGCGCTCGGCTTCGTCGCCTTTGCCGCGCTCTATGCGACTGTCGTGCCGACCACGGTGCTCGGCGCGCGCGACCCGATCCTGCGCTTGACGCGCGGCTGGGGCGGGCTTGCGGGCGATATCGACACGATCCGCCGGGCGAGCGGCGCCACCTACATCCTGACGCTCGACTATCAGCTCAATGCCGAGCTCGCGCGACTATTGCCGGATGTTCCGGTGATGCAGATCAACGAGCCCGAGCGCTACGCCTTCCTCGATCAGCCGGTCGATCACACGACCGGCGTCGGGCTCGTCGTCACGCGCGATCCGATGGATGCCTGGCTGGCCTCCGTCTTCGGGCCGGTCGAGACTTTGGGCACCGTAACACGGCGGTTCCGCGGCGTCGCCATCGCCGATTACATCGTCTACCGCATCGAGCGACCGGCCGGCCAGCCGCTGCCCCTGGCGCACAACTAGATCAAAATCGCTCAGGAACATGATTGACGGCGATCACATCCTATGGATTGATTGATCGCATTCGCTTGTTTTATCGACAGCTCAGAGGGCTGGGAGCGGCTATGGCGCAGGGCGGCAGCATGAAGGTGGGGCGGCTCGACGCGATCCGGAGCCACCTCTATGCCAATGGTCCTTCGACGATCCAGGCCATTGCCGATGCCGTCGGCGCCTCCCTCGCCACCGTGCGGCGCGACCTGCAGATCCTTGAAGACGAGGGGGCAATCGACCGGGTTCATGGCGGTGCGCGCATCGCGGAAGGGTCGAGCGTCGAAGTCGCCTTCCAGGAGCGGGCCAACCAGAACCTTGCCGCCAAGCGTGCGCTCGCCGGCGCCTGCTACGCTGCATTGAAGCCGCATGGCAGCGTGTTTCTCGATGCGGGCACGACGGTCCTTCAGCTTGCCAAGCTGATGCGGGTCAATCCGATCCCGCAGCGCGTCTTCACCAATGGTCTTGCCGTTGCGCAGGAGCTGCTCGACGTCCCCAAGCTGCAGGTCGTGGTGCTGGGCGGCCAGCTGCGGAGCGAGAACGCCTCGCTGGTCGGCCCGCAGGCCGAGGCGATGCTCGACGGCCTCTGGTTCGATCAGCTTTTCCTTGGCGCCAGCGCGATCGGCGACGACGGCGCCATCTATTCGATCGATGCGGCTGAGGCGAGCCTCAATGCGCATATGCTGACCCGGTCGGCCGCGCGTTTCGTCGTCGCTGATGCGTCGAAATTCGGCACCATGTCGACATACAAGGTCGCCCCGCTCTCCGGCGCCGACACCATCGTCACCGATTCCGCGCTGACGCCCGTCTGGCGCCGACGGCTTGGTGAACTCGGGGTCCGGTCGCTCGTCGTCGACCCGGCCGGCGAAGCCCTGGCCGATCTTGCCGACGATGCCGAGGGAGAGGCGGCATGAGCGCGTCCCTGGTCCTCGGGATCGATGGTGGCGGCAGCAAGACGCTGGTCGCACTCGCCGATCGAGGGGGCCATGTGACGGCGTTCGGTTCCGGGCCCGGCATCAATCCTATGGACAAGCCCGGCTGGCGCGATGCGCTGGGCGGGCTGCTGGCGCCCTTCGACGCTTTGCGTTCTTCGATCGGCGCCGTCGTTGCCGGCATGCCCGCCTATGGCGAGATCGCCGCGTTGAGCGCAGCTCAGGAGGCCGAGATCCGCGCGTTCTTCGGCGCGGTGCCACAACGGGTCATCAATGATGTCGAGGCGGCGCATATCGGCGCCTTCGCGGGCGGGCCGGGCGTACTGGTGCTGTCCGGCACGGGTTCGATGGCGTGGGCGATCGACGCCGATGGGCGCATGCTCCGCGTCGGCGGGTTCGGCGAGATGATCGGCGATGAGGGCAGCGCCAACTGGATCGGCGCCCAGGCGATCGGTTTGGCAAGCCGGGCGATCGATGGCCGGATCGATGCCCCTGCCTATCTCGCGGCGTTTCTCGCGCATCTCGATCTCGATCCGGCTTCGCCGCAGGACGCATTGATCGCGTGGCGGGCGTCGGTCGAGCATGCGCGCTCCGAGATCGCCGCGCTGGCTCGGTTTGTCGACGCGCGGGCCGAGGCGGGCGATGCGGTCGCTGCTGGCATCCTGGAGGCGGCCGCGGAGCATCTTGCGGCGCATGTTCGCGCGGCGCGGCGGCGCATCGGCGATGCCACGCTCGCATGGAGCACGGCTGGCGGCACGTTTTCGAGCCATCTCCTCGGCGTGCGCACGGCCACTCTGGTCGGGTCCGAGCCCGAGCCGCCGCGCCTTCCCCCCATCGGTGGCGCGCTCCTGCGCGCCGCCCAAGACCTCGACTGGCCCGTGGACGAAGCATGGATCGGGCGGCTTGCCGCCTCGATCGAAAACGATGCCGTCCGCGCGAGGAATGGCCGAAGCGATACCTTACCAGGATGGGACAATCACCGATGAACAGGCTCCTCCGAACCACTGTCGCCCTTGCGGCACTCACCATCGCCCTGCCCGCATTCGCGGACGATGCCAAGCCGCTCGCCGGCCAGAGCATCACCGTACTGCTGCCCTCCGGCCAATCGCCGACGCTGGCCGCCGATTTCGAAAAGGAAACCGGCATCAAGGTCGACCTGCAGATGCTGACCTGGGACGATATCCGGCCGAAGCTGATCACCGGCCTGATCGCCGGGACGCCGCCGGCCGATGTCACTGAATTCGACTGGTCGTGGACCGGCCAGTTCGCCGCTGCCGGCTGGTATGAGGATCTCACCCCGCTGATCGACGCCGAAACCGTCAAGGACATCGCCGGCTCGGCGATCTTCACGGTCGACGGCAAGCTGCTCGGGGTTCCCTACAGCAACGATTTCCGCGTGATGCTCATCAACCGCAAGCACTTCACCGACGCGGGCATCACGGATACGCCGAAGACCCTCGACGAGCTGGTGGCCGACGCCAAGATCATCAAGGAAAAGGGCATAACCACCTATCCGATCGGAATGCCGCTTTCGACGTCCGAGGGAACCTCGACGACCTGGTATCTACTGACCAAGGCCTTTGGCGGCGAGCTCTTCGACGACAACTTCAAGCCGCTTTTCACTAGCCCCGATTCGGCCGGCTACAAGGCGCTGGAGTTCGAGATCAACGCGGTGAAGGCTGGCCTGGTCGACCCGGCATCGACGGGACTGAAGGACAGCCAGATCAACGAGGGGACGTTCGCGCAGGGCCAGACCAGCATCATGATCAGCGGCGAGCCCGGCCGCATCGCGCAGTTCGCCGACCCGGCGAAGTCGAAGGTCGCGGGCCAGATCGAGGCCATTCTGGTGGCCACCGAAAGCGGCAAGACGCGCAGCTACGGCCTGCTGGAAGCGCTCGGCATCCCTGCCGCGTCCGAACACAAGGAAGCGGCGCTCGCCTTCGTCAAGTGGATGACCAGCAAGGACTACCAGATCAAGAACTACTCCGTTGGCGTCCTGCCGACGCGGACATCGGCGCTCAAGCAGTTGAACGACGATGGCAAGCTGCTCAGCGGTGCCGTCCTGGTGGAGCAGGCACCGACCGTCGGAGCGTTGTTCCCGCAGGGCACGCCGACCTGGTATCCGCAGTTCTCCAGCGCGGTGTCCAATGCGATCAATCAGGCCGTGAAGGGTGAAGTCACGGTTGCGCAGGCCGTGCAGTCGATCGCCGACGAAACCGTCAAGGCGCAGCAGCAGTGACACTGGCCGCCGCCGTTCCGGCGCGGCGCAAGCGCGATACGGGCATCGACGGTTCCGCCGATGCCCGGCTCGGCCTGATGCTCGCGGCCCCCATCGTCTTTGCCATGCTGTCGCTGGTGCTGATTCCCGTGGCGTCGACGCTGTGGGACAGCCTGCACCGGGTCAATCCGATGATGGCGGGCACGCCCTTCATCGGCCTGCAGCACTATCGAGACCTCCTTGCCGACCCGATCGTCAACGAGGCCTGGCGCAATACCGTCGTCTATGTCCTGATCTGCGTCGTGCTGGAGACGGCGGGTGGTATCGGGGCGGCACTGCTGATCAATCAGGCCGGTCGCTGGCGCCGTTATCTGCTGGCGGCGGTCGTCCTGCCCTGGGCGCTTCCGGGCGTCGTCAATGCGGTGGTGTGGGGTTGGATCTACAATCCAGCCTTTGGCCTCCTCAACGGCATCCTGGTCGCGGCCGGGCTCGATTTCGAGAAGTTCGTCTGGTTCAACGACCGCACGATCGCGCTGTTCGCCGTTTCGCTGGTGCATGTCTGGCGCATGCTGCCGCTGACGGCGGTGATCGTTCTGGCGGCGCTGCAGAGCATCCCGAACGATCTTTATGAGGCCGCCCGCATCGACGGCGCCTCGCGACCGCGGATGTTTACGCATATCACGCTGCCGCTGATCCGCGGCGGCATTGCCATCGCGATGACGCAATCGACCGTCGCCGCCTTCAACTTCTTCGATGAAGCCTGGATCTTGACCGGTTCGTCGCGCGGGACGCGTCCGATCCTGGTCCAGGTCTATCTCGAGGCGTTCCAGAACCTGCATTTCTCCTATGGCATGGCCCTGAGCGTCCTGGTGATGATCGCCTCGCTGGCGGTATCGCTTGTCTATGTCCTGCGCGTGCAGCGCGTCACGAGGCTCGATTGATGGACATGCGCCTCTCCCATCGCATCGGTGTCTGGATCGGCATCGTCGTGCTGCTCGTCTGGTCGATCGGCCCGATCTACTGGGCGATCGCCACGAGCCTGACCCCGACGCCCGACCTGATGTCGCAGCCGATCCATTTCTTCCCCGAGCACCTGACGCTCAACCACTATCAGCGGCTCGCCGGATTCGGATATATCGCGTCCGGCGACGTCACCGTCGCATCGCAATTTCGCAATGCCCTGCTGAATTCGGTCATCACCGCATTGGCGGCGACGATCGTCTCGATCTTCCTCGCCAGCCTTGGTGGCTATGCCTTCGCCCGGCTGCAGTTTCCTGGCCGGCAGGTCATCTTCTTCGTGGTGATCGCGACCATTGCCATTCCCGGCTATACGGTGCTGATCCCGCTTTACCGGCTGATGGTCAGCCTCAAGCTGATCGATACCTATCTCGGGGTGACGCTCATCTATCTGTCGGCCTTCCTGCCGCTGGCGCTTTGGCTGATGCGCAGCGTCTTCCAGCAATTGCCGCTGTCGATCGAGGAGGCGGCCCGCATCGACGGCGCCGGACGGCTGACCATCCTGTTCAGGATCGTGATGCCGCTGGCGGCACCCGGCCTCGTCGCCGCCTCGATCATCACGTTTCTCGGCGCCTGGGGCCAATACATGGTGCCGCTGATCTTCTCGCCGAACCGGACGAAGCCGCTGACCCTGCTCATTCCGGAGTTCGCGACCAAGAATTTCGTCGACTACGGCCTGATCAATGCCGCCGGAACGATCGCGATGATCGTGCCGATCCTGATCGTCGTGTTCCTCAACCGTTACCTCGTCAGCGGGCTCACCGCCGGCTCCGTCAAATAGCGCCAGTACGCGCGCCCCGAGACAACGACAAGAGACCATCATGGGTATCACCGAACAGACCATTCTCGAGCAGTTTCCGTTCTGGCGCGCCGCGCTCGCGCCGAAGGAGCCGCTGCCCGAGGTGCCCGTGACCGTCTTCGTCGGCTGCGGCACATCCTACAATCTCGCTCTGTCACTCGCGGCGAGCGCCAATGCGCATGGCCGCGCGGCGATTGCCGTTCCGGCACGCGAATGGGTCGATCGTCCGCAGAGCTACTGGCCGGCATGGCGCGAGGCGCATGTCGTGGCGCTGTCGCGCAGCGGCGAAACGACGGAGACCATCGCGGCTGCCGAGGCGAGCCGCGCCGCCGGCGCCCGCGTCACCGGTATCACCTGCGCCGCGGGCAGCGGCCTTGCCGCCCAGTCCGACCGCGTCGTCTTCGCCGAAACGCATCCCGCCGAGGGCATCGTGATGACGTCGTCGGCGAGCCTGATGCTGCTGCTCGGCCTCCAGCTCATCGGCATTCCGGTCGACGAGCGCGTGGTGAGCGCTGCCGAGGCCGCCCTCGCCGCAACCGACCGGGCGGCGAGTGCGCTGATCGCCGGCCGCTCGCATTTCGTCTATCTCGGCGGCGGCCCGCTCTTCGGCATCGCGCTCGAGGGCGCGCTGAAGCTCCTGGAGATGAGCCAGACCTTCGCGCAGGCGTTTCATCCGCTCGAATACCGGCATGGGCCGATCAGCCTGCTCGACGAGCGCACCGTCGGCATCATGCTCTATGGCGACGCGAGGCCCGAAGACGAGGCGCTTCTGGTCGGCGAGATGCAGGCCAAGGGCGCGCGGATCATCGGATTCGGCGGTCCGGGTGACGTCGCGATCGATGTCGCTGTCGCGCCCGAAGTCGCCGGTCTGGCGGTGCTGCCGGCGCTGCAGCTGCTCGGCGAGCGCGTCGCTGCGGCGAAGGGGCTCGACACGGTGGCGCCGCGCCACCTGACCAAGGTCGTGACGCTCGCCTGACCGACGCCGTGGCGCCGCTGTCGTGGCGGTTCAAGTTCGGCTATTGACGAGGCGCTGATCCCGCCGCGATTCGGCCGACAGGCCCGTGGCCACAGGAGCCGCTTCCCAATGACCGTGCCGCCCATGATTGCGATCGAGGGGCTTTCCAAGACTTATCCCTCGGGCTTCTCTGCGCTCAAGAACGTCTCGCTCACCATCGAGCGAGGCGAAATCTTTGCGCTGCTTGGCCCGAACGGTGCCGGCAAGACGACGCTGATCAGCATCGTCTGCGGCCTCGCGCGCGCCAGCGCCGGCCGCGTCACCATCGCCGGCCACGACATCGTCAGCGATTATCGCGCGGCGCGCAGCCTTGTCGGCCTCGTGCCGCAGGAATTGACGACCGACGCCTTCGAGACGGTGTTCGCGACGACGAGCTTCTCGCGCGGGCTGTTCGGCAAGCCGCCGAACCCGGCCCATATCGAGAAGGTGCTGAAGGACCTTTCGCTCTGGGACAAGAAGGACAGCCGGATCATGACGCTTTCGGGCGGCATGAAGCGGCGCGTCCTGATCGCCAAGGCGTTGTCGCATGAGCCCGAGGTGCTGTTCCTCGACGAGCCGACGGCCGGCGTCGATGTCGAGCTCAGGCACGACATGTGGCGTGTCGTGCGGACGCTGGCCGATTCCGGCGTGACGGTGATCCTGACGACGCATTATCTCGAAGAAGCCGAGGAGATGGCCGACCGGATCGGCGTCATCAATCGCGGCGAACTGATCCTCGTGCAGGAGAAGACCGCGCTGATGAAGCGGCTCGGCAGCAAGCAGCTGACCATCGAACTCGGTGCGCCGCTTGCCGCTGTGCCGGTGAGCCTTGCTCCCTATGGCCTTTCCCTCGCCGCCGATGGATCGGAGCTCGTCTACACCTATGAGGCGGAAGCCGCCGGCAACGCGATCGCCGCCCTGCTCGGTGATGTCGCGGCGGCAGGCCTGACGCTGAAGGATCTGCGCACCGAGGAGTCCTCGCTCGAAGACATCTTCGTCAGCCTGGTGAGGGGCTCGCCATGAACATTCACGCCATCATCGCGATCTACCGTTTCGAAATGGCGCGCACGCGGCGCACGCTTCTGCAGAGCATCGTCTCGCCCGTCCTCTCGACCTCGCTTTATTTCGTCGTCTTCGGATCGGCGATCGGGCCGCATATGAACGAGATCGCCGGCGTCAGCTATGGCGCCTTCCTGGTGCCCGGGCTGATCATGCTCGGCCTGCTGACGCAGTCGATCTCCAACGCCTCGTTCGGCATCTACTTCCCGCGCTTCGTCGGCACGATCTATGAATTGCTGTCGGCGCCTGTTTCCGCGATGGAAACCGTCATCGCCTATGTCGGCGCCGCCGCGACGAAATCGACCATGCTGGCGGTGATCACGCTGGCGACGGCGGCGCTGTTCGTCGATTTGAGGATCGATCATCCGTTCTGGATGGTCACGTTCCTGCTGCTGACGGCGATCACCTTCTCGCTGCTCGGCTTCATCATCGGCATCTGGGCCGACAATTTCGAAAAGCTGCAGCTTGTGCCGCTCCTGATCGTCACGCCGCTGACCTTTCTCGGCGGCAGCTTCTATTCGATCGACATGCTGCCGCCGTTCTGGCGCACGGTGACGCTGTTCAATCCGGTGGTCTATCTCGTCAGCGGCTTCCGCTGGAGCTTCTACGGCCATTCGGATGTGGCGATCGGGATCAGCCTCGCCATGACGGTGGTGTTCATGCTCGTCTGCCTCGCGATCGTCGCCTGGATCTTCAAGACCGGTTACCGGCTGAAGCGCTGAGCCGGCTTGAATAGGGGCCGCCTGGCCATGCTAGCCTGCCCGCAGCGCGTCCAGGAGGAGAGCCGAGATCGCCGCCTATCGCTTCATCCATGCTGCCGACATCCATCTTGATTCGCCGCTGCGCTCGCTGGCGCTGCGCGACCCCGCGCTCGCGGATCTGATCGGCAATGCGACGCGGCAGGCTTTCGTCGGCATCGTCGACCTCGCCCTCACCGAGAGCGTCGATGCGTTGCTGATCGCCGGCGATCTCTATGATGGCGAGCAGACCTCGATGAAGACGGCCCGCTTTCTCGCCGACCAGCTGCGCCGGCTGGACGAAGCGGGAATCCAGACCTTCATCATCCGCGGCAATCATGATGCGCTGTCGAAGATCACGCAGGAACTGGTTCTTCCCGCTGGCGTGAAGCTCTATCGCGGCCGGGCCGAGGCGGTGACGATCGAGCGGACGCGCGGCGACGTGCCGATCACGATCCACGGGCTCAGCTTCGCCAAGCCGCAGGCGCCGGAGAGCCTGCTGCCCGGCTATCGCCCGCCACTCGCCGATGCGGTCAATATCGGCCTGATGCATACGAGCCTTGCCGGTGCGCCGGGCCATGATGTCTATGCCCCGAGCAGCCTTGCCGACCTCCAGGCGCATGGCTTCGATTATTGGGCGCTCGGGCATATCCATCTGCGCGCCGCCCATGCCGGCACGGCCACCGTCGTCATGGCCGGCATGCCGCAAGGGCGCGACATCAACGAGGCCGGGCCTAAATCGGTCAGCCTCGTCACCGTGCTGGACGATCGCTCGATCCGCGTCGAGGAGAGGCTGACCAGCATCGCCGAGTTCCGCCGCGTCGCCGTCGATGCGTCCGGACTTTCGGAATGGCCGGATCTCGTTGCCGCAATCGGGCGGGCCCTGCGCGCGGCCCGCACCGAGACGCGCTCGCCGCATCTCGTGGCGCGGCTCGAGATCGCGGGCGCAACCCCGCTCGCCTGGCGCATGCGCCGCGACGCCGATCTCCTCAAGGCCGAAGCGGATCTCGCCGCGGCCGGTCTTGGTGATGCCCATGTCGAGAAGCTGGTGCTTGGCGTCGATAATCCGGCACTCACCGCCGGTGAGGGCGCCGATCCGCTGGTCGAACTGGCGCGGCTGGTCGAAAGCGAGGTGCTTGGCAGCGCCGGCTATCGCGCTACGCTCGGCGAATGGGCGGGGCAATTGCGCGGGCAATTGCCTTCCGAATTGCGCGACCTGCTCGGCATCGACGAAGAGGCCGCCGCGCGGCTGATGGAGGCACTCGCAGCCGATGGCGCCGAGGATGTGCTGGCGCGGCTGCAGGCCGATGCTCCGGCGGGAGACGCGGGCTGATGCGCCTCGATCGGCTCGGCCTCACCCGTTACGGCCGCTTCACCGGCCGCGTGCTCGATTTCGGCGCGCGTCCGGTAACGGGGCCAGATCTCCACATCGTCTACGGTCCGAACGAGGCCGGCAAATCGACGACGCTGGCAGCCTGGCTCGACCTTCTCTATGGCATCGGCACGCAGAGCCCCTACAATTTCCTGCATCCCTACGCGACCATGCGGATCGAGGGCACGCTCGAGCTCGAAGGGCACAAACGGGCCTTCACACGGATCAAGAAGCCGCAGAACAGTCTGCTTGATCCCTCCGACCAGGTGTTGCCCGACGCTGCGATCCTCGCCGAACTTGGCGGTATCACGCGCGACGCCTACCGGACGATGTTCTCGCTCGACGATGAGACGCTGGTCGCTGGCGGCGAGAGCATCCTTGCGAGCCGCGGCGATCTCGGCCAGTTGCTGTTTTCCGCCAGCGCCGGGCTTGCCGAACTCGGCCAGCGCCTCGAACGGCTGAAGCAGGAGGCGGACGCCTTCCACAAACCGGCGGGGCGAAAGACCGCCCTTGCTGATCTGAAGGCGCGACTCGGCCTGCTCAAGGACGAGCGCGAGCAGGTCGATACCCTCGCCTCGACCCATGCAAGGCTCGTCGAAGCCGAGAAGACGGCGGGCACAGCCTATGACGCGGCGACCGCCGAGCGCGGCCGGGTCCAGGCCGAGATCGACGCGTTGACGCGCCAGCTTGGCGCCCTGCCCCGCCTCGCCGCGCTCCATGCGGCGCGGGCCGAACTGGCGCCGCTGGCCGATCTGCCGGAGCCACCGCCGGATTGGGCCGCCGAATTGCCGGCGCTGCAGCATGCGGATGTAGCGCTGGCGACCCGTCGGGCCGGTCTCCGCGACGAAGCAGCCACGCTCGAACGGGCGCTGGCGGCGCTCGCCGAGGATCCGGACGCCTTGGCTGAGGCCGAGAATTTCGATCTGCTCGACGAGCGCGCCGCCCGGCATATGACGGCGGCACGCGACCTTCCGGCGCGACAGCTCGAACGCGCCGAGGCCGAGCGCACCATCGCCGATCTGCTGGCACGGATTGGACAGGCGGACGCGCCCGATCCGCACAGCCTGCTGATCTCGGCGCCGCAGGCCGCTCGCCTGATGGCGCTGGTGGAGCAGCGCTCCGGCATCGTCCAACGTCTCGCAACGGCCAAGGCCGAACTCGCGGCGGCTGAGGCCGACCTCGCCGAGGCCGCGGCGCGGCAGGGGCCCGACGTCGCGCCAATGCCGCCGACATCCGACGCGATGGCGCTGCTCGTGGCGACAGTGAAGAGTCTTCGCGCCGAGGACATCGACGGACGGCGCCAGCGGGCGCATCGGGATCGCGCCCTCGCCGAAGCGGCACTTGCCGACAGTCTTGCAACGCTTGCGCCGTGGCAGGGCGATGCCGAGGCGCTGTCACTGATGATCGTGCCCGATGCGTCCGAGATCGCGTCATGGAAGTCGAGATTGGAGACCGGGGCCGGCGAGGTGACGCTGCATCGTGGCGATGTCGATCGCCTCGTCACCCAGCTGGCGCGCGAGGCAGCCGAGTTGGCCGCGCTCGCCGCGTTCGCGGGGCAGGGCAGCGATCAGGAAGCTGTGGGCGCACGGCTGCAGCGTGAAACGGCTTGGGCCCACCATAGAAGCCTGCTCGATGAAGAAAGCGCCGCCGCGTTCGAGGCGGCGATGCGGCGTGACGACATTGCGACGAATGCGCGGCTGGTCCATGTCGCCGACACGGCCCGCCATGCGCAGATCGCGCAGGTCCATGCGATCACCGAAGCCGAGCATCGGCGCGCCGCGGAGCTGCATGCGGCAGCACTGGCGCGGCTGCAGGCGGAACGGGAACGCATCGCTTCGGCCGTCGGGCGGCTTGTCCCCGGGCTGATGGAGGCGGCGGGTCTTGGCGGCTTCGAGACATGGCTGCGCCGCCGCGAGCGCGCCCTCGAAGCCCGCGCGGCGCTGCGGGCCGCCGACGCTGCATGGGGCGAAGCCGAGGCTATCGCTAAGGCGGCAAAGGAACGCCTCGCTGCGGCGCTTCAGGCCGTCGGATGGGCTGTCGACCCGGCTGCCGACATCGACACGATGCGCATGGGCGCAGAGGCCGGGATCGAGGCGGCCACGGCGGTGGAAGCCTTGCGCCGTCAGGTCGAGGAACGGCAGCGCGCGGTGGACCGGCGCGTCCGGGAGCAAGCGGAAGCAGCAGCCGCGGATGCCGCCTGGACGGATGACTGGCAGGCGGCGCTTGCCGGCAGCTGGCTGGCTGCGGTCGATCCGCCGGTCGGCGCGATCCGGGAAATGCTTGATGGGCTGAAGGAGCTTGGCACCGCGCTTGGAAAGGTCGCGGGTCTTGCCGATCGCATCGACAAGATGACGAGCGATCAGCTGGCCTATCGCGCGGCGTTGGACAGCGTCGCGTCGCGGCTTGGCATGGCGAGCGACGACGAGACCGGAACTTTGGCCACGCGATTGCGGAACCGTATCCGCGCCGCCCGCGACACGCAGAAGGAACTGCAGTCGCTGTCGACCCGGCTTGCCGAGAACGCCGATGCCGAAGTGGCGCTGGTGCGGGAGGAAGTGAATATCAGGCGCAAGATCAACGCCATGACCGAGCATTTCGGCGTCGAGGGATTGACCGAAGTGGCGCAAAATCTCGCGGCGATTTCGGACCGGGCGCGGCTTTCGGCGGAGATCCGCGCGGCGGAACAGGAGATCGCCGCGGCGCTCGGCATGACCGACATTGGCGAGGCCGAGAGTGTGCTCGCGGTGACGGATCGGGAAGCGCTGGCGGCGGAGAAAGCCGCGCTGCAGCAGCGCTTCGAGGATCTGGTCGGCCGCTGCCAGCAGCTCTTCGCCGAATGGAGCACGGCGACCGACCGTCTCGCGGCGATTGGCGGCGACGGCGCGGTGGCGGCCATCGAGGCTCGGCGGCGGACGGTGCTCGTCGAAATCGAGGAGGGCGCGCTTCGCTACCTGCGACTGCGGGCCGGGGTCGGCGCGGCCGAGGCGGCGCTGCGGCTTTATCGGGAGAAACACCGCAGCCAGATGATGGCGCGCGCCTCGGAAGCCTTCCGCACCATCAGTCGCGGCGCTTATTCGGGCCTCGCCTCGCAGGCCGACAAGGATGGCGAGCGGCTGATCGCGCTCGTCGCCGGCGGCGGCTCGAAGGCGGCGGCCGAGCTTTCCAAGGGCACGCGCTACCAGCTTTATCTGGCGCTGCGCGTCGCCGGCTATCATGAATTCGCCGAGACGCGGCGGGCCGTGCCCTTCATCGCCGACGACATCATGGAGAGCTTTGACGATTTCCGCGCCGAGGAAGCGTTCCGCCTCTTCGCCGGCATGGCGGAGGTCGGCCAGGTGATCTACCTGACGCACCACCAACACCTGATCCCGATCGCCGAAAGCGTTTGTCCCGGCGTCCGCGTGCATCGCCTCGACATGGACTGAACGGTTTGCAGCGCAAACGGCGCATGCTAGAAATCCGTTCGTCTTTCGTTCTTGGAGATTGCCATGGGACGCCGCGCCGGAAGTGCCGATCTGCCGCTGCATGGCGGGCGCGTGCCGGCCTGGCTCGGCCAGCGCATGACGAAGCTTGGCGCCGTCATCACAGAAGCGATCGTCCATCACTACGGCCGCGAGGAATATCTCCGCCGCCTCGCCCACCCGTTCTGGTTCCAGTCCTTCGGCGCCGTCATGGGCATGGACTGGCACTCGTCCGGCATCACCACCAGCGTCATCGGCGCCCTGAAGCGTGGCCTCGCCCCATTGCAGAACGAACTCGGCCTCACCGTCTGCGGCGGGCGCGGGGCGCAATCGCGCAAGACGCCGGATGAACTCGTCGTCGCGGGCCATCGGGCCGGCTTCGACGGCGCGGCGCTGGCGGCGGCGAGCCGCCTGGTCGCCAAGGTCGACAGCGCTGCGGTGCAGGACGGCTTCGATCTTTATTTGCACGGTTTCATCGTCGCCGATGACGGGCAGTGGGTCGTGGTGCAGCAGGGCATGAATGGCGGCACGAAGCTGGCCCGGCGCTATCACTGGCTGTCCGAGGGGCTGACCAGCTTTGTCGATGCGCCGCATGCCGCCATCGACGGGCGCGGTCAGGGCGAGATCGTCAATCTCACCGACCACCGCGCGGCGGCGTCCCGGCTTGGTCAGATCGATCTGCTGAAGGACATCGGTCCTGATGGCATCGTGCGCGAAGCCGCGGCCCTTGCCGGTCTGCCAGCGCCGCCCGCCGAGGCCCCGCTGCTGCCGCATCTCGTCATGCCCGAACATCACGATGTCAGGCCGAAGGACGTCATCATGCGACGCCTGCATGGCGCGCTGGCGGCGGCGGCGGAGCGCGGTCCGGCTGATTTCCAGGAGTTGCTCATGGTGCCGGGTGTCGGTGCGCGGACGGTGCGCTCGCTGGCATTGGTCGCCGAGGTCATCCATGGGGCGCCCTGCCGCTTCACCGATCCGGCGCGTTTCTCGCTCGCTCATGGCGGCAAGGATCGCCACCCCTATCCGGTGCCGCTCAAGGTCTATGACGAGACGATCGGCGTGCTGAAATCCGCCATGAACAAGGCGAAACTCGGCAATGACGAACGCCTCGAAGCGATCCGCAGGCTCGACGATGCGACCCGCCGCATGGAGCGCGACGCGCGCGGACCGGATTTCGAGGCCTTCGTCGCCGAGGAGCGCCAGCGCTCGCATGGCTATGGCGGCATGAGCGTGTTCGGCCCCGAACCGCCACCGGTCGAGCCGGATCTCTTCGCCACGGCAGGATCATCCGGTCGCGGGTCAGGCGTTGGTGGCGGGCAGGGGCGGAGCGGCCGATGAGCGATCCAGCCGACGGCTTTGCCCTGCAGCGCTTCGTGAACGCACAGACGCCGGTCTGGCCCGATGTCGTCGCGGAGCTCGGCGCCGGCCGCAAGCGCAGCCACTGGATGTGGTTCGTGTTTCCGCAGCTCCGGGCGCTCGGCCGCTCCGAGACGGCGCTGTTCTACGGCATCGGTTCGCTGGCGGAGGCCAAGGCCTATTCGCCCATCCGCTGCTCGGCCAGCGCCTCGCCGAAGCGACGGAGCTGGCGCTGGCAGCCGAGGCGCCCTCGCTTCATGCTCTGTTCGGCTCGCCAGATGACATGAAGTTCCGTTCGTCGATGACGCTGTTCGCCGTTGCGGACGGCAATCCCGAGAGCCGCTTCCATGCCGCGCTTGCCCGCTGGTGCGACGGTGTCATGGACCCGCTGACATTGGCTGCGCTCCGCCGCTGAAGCGGCCCGCAGGAATCAGGCGAGAGCCGCGAGCTCGTCATGCAGCGCCTGAGGCACAAGGACACCCTCGACAGTCGTCCGCCGGCGGGCAGCGTAGCGCCGCTCCGATGGCAGCCTTGCGCCGGGTTGCGCGCCGAAGCGCTGGAACAACCCCTCGGCATCGCCGAACGGATTGCCATCGCGGCCAGTGCGGAAGCGGATGGGATCGAAGGCGATGATCAACTCGCCATGCAGCGGCACGCCGCCATGTCCCCCATCCGCGACAGAGGACTGGTAGCTCATCGCATCGCCGATCATCGCGCCGGCCAAAAGCTCGATCATGATCTGGATGCCGGTGCCCTTGTAGCCGCCGAAGGGCAGCATCGCGCCGTCGAGGCCGCTGGCGGCGTCGGTGGTCGGCTGCCCATCGGCATCGACGGCCCAGCCGAGCGGGATCGGCCTGCCGCCGCGACGATGAAGCTCCATCTCGCCCCGCGCCACCGCGCTGGTGGCGAAGTCGAAGACGAAGGGTTCGCCGCCGGGCCGCGGCCAGGAGAAGGCGATCGGATTGGTGCCGAACAGAGGCCGCGATCCGCCTGATGGCGCTACCCAGCTATGAGTCGGATTGAACGCAATGGCTGCGATGCCGTCCTCTGCCGCCAGCGGCTCGATTTCCGCCCAGAGGGCGGAATTGTGATGGCAATCACGGAGGACCAGCGCCGCGATGCCGTTTCGCCGCGCCTTTTCGACGAGCAGCGCGCGCCCACGATCAAAGGCGAGCGGCGCGAAGCCGCGATAGCCTTCGACACGGACGAGCGCGCCGCCATCGTCATGCACCGTCGGCTCGGCATTGCCGTTGGCCTGGCCGAGACGGATGGACCGGATATAGGTCAGCAGTCGGTAGAGCCCATGCGAGCGGCATTCGTCGCGTTCGGCCGCGGTCACGGTGCGCACGATCGGCTCAGCCTGCGCCGACGAAACGCCGTTCGCCAGCAGGATCCGGCGGGCCAGCGCGGCCACGCCATCAAGCGAGAGGCGGGCATCGGCCATCGGCTGCGCACCAGGGTCCGCGGTGATCTCGGTCGCCATGGCGTGGTTCCTTCAAGAGGTCTCGATCGCGGCCGATGAGGGCGACTCGGCGCTGAATGTCGCCGGGATGCCGCGGCCCGCGCGGCATCGGCCCGCTTTGGTCAGCCAGCCTGCGGATAGTGCCGCGCGGCGAATTCGGCCGAGATGTAGCCTTCGCGCAGATCGTGCTCGACCATTTCCTTCGGCCGCTCCGAGGGCGGACCGTAGCCGCCGCCGCCGCCGGTCTTCAGTTCGAGCACGCCATCCTTGGGCACGACGAAGCGCGTGGTTTTCGGGATATCCAGGATTTCACCGCTCGGCATGCGCACGCGGGCATTGTTGGCACGGCCCTCTCCGCCGCCTTCAAGGCCCCAGGGCTTGTTTTTCGAGCGCTCGAAGACCGTGGTGATGTTGGTCTCCTCGAGCATCCGGAAATGCAGCTCGAGGCCCGCGCCACCGCGGTTGCGACCGGCGCCGCCCGAATCCTGCGCGAGCGCCAGGCATTCGATCAGCCAGGGATTGCGCGCTTCCCAGACTTCGATCGGCGTGAAGCGGGTGGCGGACTCGGAGATATGCAGCATGGTGCCGCCGTCGCCGCCGTCCCAGGCGCCTTGTCCAGTCGGATGCGGCGCGCCGTCAGCCCAGGGCTCGCCCGTCGCCTCGCGGCGGCCCCACCAGACGACCGAGCAGATGCAGCCGCCGGAGGAGGCCGGCACGGCCTTCGGCAACGCCTTGGAGATCGCGTTGTAGATCACCTCGATCGCCTGCAGCGCCGGCCAGCCATAGAGGAAGCACGGCGCCGGCGGCTCTGGATGGAACATGGAGCCCGGGCGGGTGACGACCTCGATCGGGCGGAAATGGCCCTCATGCGGCGCCTCGCCATAGCCGGCGAGCATGGTGATCGCGACGCGGCTAGCCGAGATGGTCGACGGCAGCGGGCTGTTGACGGGTCCGCCCTGCTCGTCGGGCACATGCGAGAAGTCGATGCGCACGTTGGAGCCGGAGACCTCGACCGCGATCTCGAAGGGAATACTGTCGCGCGTGACGCCGTTATCGTCCATCTCGCCGCGGCCGACATAGCGCCCGTCAGGGATCTTCTCGAAATAGCTGCGCACCACGCGCTCGCCATGATCGAACATCGCCTCGATCGCGCCGGTGAAGCTGTCGAGGCCGTAGCGCTCGACCACCTCCAGGAAGCTGCGCGCGCCGACCCGGCAGCCGGTGACCTGCGCGTCAAGGTCGCCTGCCACTGCCTTCGGCACGCGGCTGTTGGCGAGGATCATGCGGTAGATGTCGTCGTTGAGCTCGCCGCGCTTGTAGATCTTGACGCCGGGATAGACCGTTCCCTCCTGGAACACGTCGACCGTGTCGGTGCAGTAAGGGTCCTTGGCGCCGATATCGAGCCAGTGGCCCTTGATCGCGGTGTAGCCGATCAGCGTTTCGCCGCGCAGATAGACCGGCATGATGACGACGAGATCCTGAGGATGCGAACCGGTCCCGTAGGGCCAGTTGTACATGAGGATATCGCCGTCATAGAGCTTCTCGCGCCCGCCGATAGCCTCGACGGCCGCCTCGATGCAGAAGTTCAGCGTGCCCATGAACATCGGCAGGCTCGGCGCCTGCGCAAGCAGGCGGTATTCCGGATCGTAGATCGCGACGGCGAAGTCGAGCACCTCGTAGATGACCGGGGAGAAGGCAGTGCGGACAAGCGCACGCTTCATCTGGTTGGCGGCCGAATTCAGCGCGTGCCGCACGACCTCGGTCGTGATCGGATCGGCTTGGTGCTCACCGGCGCGGCGGGCGATGCCGGCCTTGTGGATGACGGGGCTGCGGGCGTTCATCAGTTCAGCGCCTTCCGCTCGAGGATCAGTTCGCCGATGGCTCCGGTTCGCACCTGCCAGCCGGCATCGATGTAGAGTGTCGCGGTGCTCTCGGTCACGATCGCCGGGCCGTCGAGCGAGCCGTCGATCGCGGCACGATCGATCAGGCGGAAGGGCAGGCGCTTGCCGAGCCGGAACGAATAGGCCTCGAAGGCCTCCCCGGCAGAAGACGCGGCCTCGACCGGACGGGGCGTCATCTGCCGCCGGGGCAAGGGGATACGCGACATCGCGCGGATCGATACGATCTCGATCCCGTCATTCATCGTGCTGCCGAAGCTGCGCGCATATTCGGCGCGGAAGCGCTCGGCGATCCCGGCGCTCCCCTCGGTGACCGCGCGTGCGTCGAGCGCGACATCAATCGAGAGCCAGTGCTCCTGGCCGCGATAGCGCAGGTCAAGCCGCGCCGACTGCTCCGCGTCGCGGCCAAGATGTGCCCCGCGGCCGCCGATCGATTCGAAGAGTTCGGCGAGGATCGTGTTGACGGTCGCGAGGTTTTCCTCGGCGAGCGGCATGATGCGCGTCCGCGCCGCTGCCTGGACCATGTCGGCGCCGAGCAAACCCCAAGCCGAGAAATTGCCTGCGAGTGGCGGCACGACGATGCGTTGCATGCCGAGTTCGTCGGCGAGCAGGCAGGCCATCAGCGGCCCGGCACCGCCAAACGGCAACAATGTCATCTCGCGCGGATCGAGGCCCTGCTCGACCGAAACTTCGCGCATGGCGTTGGCCATGGCGGAGGCTGAGATCCGCATGATGCCGACCGCCGTCGCCTCGACATTCTGGCCGATCGCCGTGCCGACACGATCGACGGCTTCTGCCGCCTTGTCGAAAGCGAGAGTGATGCCCGAGGCGAGCTTACCGGTGCCGAGCATGCCGAGCGTCGCGGCGGCGTCTGTCATCGCCGGCTCGGTACCGCCCTTGCCGTAGCAGGCGGGGCCGGGTACCGCGCCGGCGCTGCGCGGGCCGACGCGCATCAGGCCGCCGATATCGACATGGGCGATCGACCCGCCGCCGGAACCGATCGAGCGCACATCGACCCAGGGCGTCTGCACCGGCATCTGGTCGATCGAGCCCTCGAACAGGACCTGCGCCGCGCCGTCGAGAATGAGCGCCGTATCGAAGCTGGTGCCGCCGACATCGGCGGTAATGAGCGCGCGGATATCGAGGGCTGTTGCCAGCTCGCTCGCGCCCTGTGCGCCTCCGACCGGGCCGGACATGATCGTCTCGAAGGGACGCTCCTCGGCCTCGGCAAAGGTCATCGAGCCGCCGCCGGAGCGCGTGATGAGGCTGGTGCCCCTGAAGCCAAGCTCGCGCAGCCGCTCGTCGAGGCGGCGGAGATAGTTGGACATGCGGGCGCGGACGAAGGCATCGATGACCGTCGTCGAGGTGCGCTCATATTCGCGGTATTCGCCCGAAATCCGGTGCGAGAGGGAGATGCCGCCGGTGAAGCCCGCTTCGCGGATCAGCGCCTCGATCCTGAGCTCATGCTGGGGATTGGCATAGGCGTTCATCAGGCAAACGGCGATGCTGTCGACATTCTCGGCGGCGAAGGCTGCGACGATCGGGGCGACCGCGCTCTCATCGAGCGCGCGGAACACCTGCCCGGTGGCCATGATCCGTTCCGGCACCTCAAGGCGGAGGCGGCGCGGCACGAGAGGCGCCGGCTGCTTCCAGAAGAGATTGTACATCTCGGTGCGATCGCCGCGCCGGATTTCAAGCACGTCGCGGAAGCCCTCGGTCGCGATCAACCCCACCTTGGCGCCGCGCCGCTCCAGCAGCGCATTGAGCCCGACCGTGGTGCCGTGCAGGAAAAACTCCGCCGCCTCGATGACGGAAGCGGGAACATGGCCCTTGATCGCGGCAACGACGCCTTCTTCAGGCGCGTGCGGCACGGTCGGCACCTTGCCTTCGGTCGTCTGCCCGCTGGCCTCGTCGTAATAGACGAGGTCCGTGAATGTGCCGCCGATATCGACGCCGATTCGCGTTGCCATGCTTGTCTCCGTGATCGATTTCTGGCGGGCGCTGGACGCGCCGGTATGAAGTGCGGAGGGCCTCTAGCCCTCTGACGCCGTGCGGTTCAGAGCGAGACGAGAGCCCGCTTTCGCATCGCCGGGCCGCAAGGCGGACCGTGCTGTGTGGCATGTTTGATGATCGGGCCATGCTGGCCGTCAGCCCGGCTTTGGCGGACGGCGGCAAGTCCACTGCCGCTGCGACACACAAGCTGCATGATAGGAACCAATTTTCCGTTGAACGAATATATTTCCTATAGTGATCACCTGTTGACGTGTGTCAACGGCTCGCCAGGAAATTTCTCGGACGGCGTCACGAGGAAAAGCGGGTCTGCGAAGACATGCCAGAATGTGGCTTCGGGGCGACGGCACGGCCGGCGTGTGCAGCCCGGAGGGCGCGGGCGGCACGGCTTGATTCAGTCGAAGCGGGCTCGCTGAAACAGCACGTTCGCGTTTCGGGGCTTGGCTATCGGGGATACGAAACGTCGATCTGGCCGCTCGGGCGCAGCCGCGTCGGCCTCATTTTCAGAACCGGCATTTGCCCGCCGCGTCCGAAACCAGAGGCCCAAAAGCAAAAATCGCCCCGAAGGGCGATTTTCTTGATCTGCCTAGAAAATTGGAGCGGGCGAAGGGATTCGAACCCTCGACCCTAACCTTGGCAAGGTTATGCTCTACCCCTGAGCTACACCCGCTTCCGTGCCCGACGCTGCCGGACGGCGCACCTTATGACTTAAGGTCCTGAGGATTGCAACAGGCAATTTGCCGGCGATCCACAGGGGCCATTGGCCGCCTCGGCACGAGGGTCTAGAAGAGCAGCGCAGCGCCGTTTCCGGCGCGTTTCGCGCCGGAGAACAGCTGTGTCCAACCCCGAGCCGCACTCGCCTTCCCGCTCGCAGGATGATCAGGACCGGCCGCCGACTCGCGCCTCAACTGCGGATCTTTTTCGCTTTCTGGAGGGGCTCGGCATCGCGACGGAGACGATCGAGCATCCGCCGCTCTTTACCGTTGCCGATGGCAAGCATCTCCGGCTGGGCATGCGCGGTCTGCACAGCAAGAACCTCTTTCTGAAGGACAAGAAGGGCCGGCTCTTCCTCGTCGTCGCGGTCGAGGATAGCGTCATCGATCTGAAGCGGCTGCATGAACCCCTCGGGGCGTCGGGCCGGCTTTCTTTCGGCTCCGCGGATCTGCTGCTGGATGTCCTCGGCGTCACGCCTGGCTCGGTGACGCCGTTTGCTCTTCTGAACGATGTGCCGCCACGTGTCACGCTGGTGCTCGACCGGCGTTTCTTGCATGGCGAGGTCGCCAACTTTCATCCTCTCGTCAACACCGCGTCGACTTGCCTTGCGGTTGTCGATCTCCTCGCTTTCTCGCGCGCGACGGGGCATGAACCGGTCATCATCAGTTTTGGTACTGCCGAGGCGGCGGCGGATTTGTAAATCGCGCGGCGAAGTTCCATCTTCACCACCGGAAACGCGCCGGAATGCCGGCAGCCCTATAATCGAGGCGTGACGCTCATGACCCAGCCCAGCTACAGCTTCGGCTCTTCCTATCAGCAGGAACCCGCGCCCGGCGGCGCCGACCTTATCCGCGATACGACAACTCAGACTTTCGCCAAGGACGTCATCGAGGAATCCCGCCGCCAGCCTGTGCTGGTCGATTTCTGGGCGCCATGGTGCGGACCGTGCAAGCAGCTGACGCCCGTGCTCGAAAAGGTGGTCAAGGGCGCCAAGGGCGCCGTCCGCCTCGTGAAGATGAATATCGACGACCATCCGCAGGTCGCCGGTCAGCTTGGGATCCAGTCGATTCCGGCCGTCATCGCCTTCGTCGACGGACAGCCGGTCGACGGCTTCATGGGCGCGGTGCCGGAAGGGCAGGTCAAGGCCTTCATCGAGAAGCTGGCTGGTCCGGGTGGTCCTTCGGAGATCGAGGCGGCGCTGGACGAGGCGGGCGCCATGATCGAGGCTGGTGCGGTCGCCGAGGCGGCGCAGCTTTTCGCTGCCGTTCTTGCGGCCGAGCCTGAAAACCTCAAGGCTCTGGCGGGTCTCGCACGGTGCCATCTCGCGATGGGGCAGACCGAGCAGGCCAAGGTGCTGATCGACAGCGTTCCCGAGGCGAAGGCGGCTGATCTGGAAATCGCGGCCGTTCGGGCGCAGCTCGCTCTGCTCGAGCGGGCGGCGGAACTCGGCGAGGAAGGCGAACTCAGGGCGCGCATCGCGGAGAACCGCAAGGATTTCGCGGCGCTGTTCGATCTCGCACTCCTCTTGAACGCCAAGGGCGATCGCGAGGAAGCGACCGACCTGCTCCTTGAAATCGTTCGCGCCAATCGCAATTGGGAAGAAGATAAGGCCCGCAAACAGCTGGTCCAGCTGTTCGAGGCCTGGGGACCGACCGACGAGGCCACGCTTTCCGGCCGGCGGCGGTTGTCCTCGATCCTATTCTCGTAAGGCGAATTCCGCATGCAGGTTGGCAAGGCCCATTATGAAGGTCCGCGCGACATTCCCGACAGCATTCCGGTCTTCCCGCTCGCCGGGGCGCTGCTGTTGCCACGTGGGCAGATGCCGCTCAACATCTTCGAGCCGCGCTATCTCGCCATGGTCGACGAGGCCATGGCAGGCAACCGGCTGATCGGCATGATCCAGCCAGCCGGAACGGCGCCGGCCGGTGACGAGCCGGCGCTGTCGACGATCGGCTGCGTCGGGCGTGTGACGTCCTATGCCGAGACGGATGATGGCCGCTACATGATCTGCCTGACGGGCATTGCCCGCTTCAAGCTCGTGGAGGAGTTGCCCGGACGCGCCGGTTTCCGGATCTGCCGCGTCTCGGCTGAGGCATTCAGTTCCGATTTCGCCGAGAATGCCGGCGCCGAGGCTGTCGACCGCGCCAAGCTGCTCGACGTGTTCCGGGCCTATCTCAAGGCCAACCGGCTCGAGGCGGACTGGGACAATATCGGCCGCACCTCGAACGAGACGCTGGTCAATGCGCTGTCAATGATGAGCCCCTATGGCCCGGCGGAGAAGCAGGCGCTTCTGGAGGCCGCCGATCTCAGGGCCCGCGCCGAGACGCTGATCGCGCTGACCGAGATGTCGCTCGCGCGTGGCGGCGATGGCGGCCCCTCGCCGCTCCTGCAATAGGCTCGGAGATGGTTGCGCTCGAACGCCCCGCTGCCCGGATCGACGTCAAGATGCTGGAGCTGCTCGTCTGTCCGGTCACCAAGACGGCGCTCTCCTATGACGAGGCCCGGCAGGAACTCGTCAGCCGCGCCGCGCGGCTTGCCTATCCAATCCGCGATGGCATCCCGATCATGCTGCCCGACGAAGCACGTCCGCTCGCCGACGACTGATCGAGCCTAGATCGCCTCGCCGCGCAGAAGCCGCGGCGCCGCTGGATTGGCCTCGGCCGCTGCACCGATGAAGCGGCGCTTCAGGGTGGGCAGCCGGTCGACAAGCCCGAGGCCGACATCACGCATGATGCGCAGCGCCGGGTTGTCGTTCGAGAACAGGCGGTTCAGCCCGTCCGTCACCATGCCCATCTGCACCGTGTCGAAGCGGCGCCAGCGTTCGTAGCGCGCAAGCGCCTCCGCCGAGCCTGGATCGGAGCCGAGCCGGGCCGCTTCCACCACGCTTTCGGCCAAAGCTGCGGCATCCTTGAAGCCGAGATTGAGGCCCTGTCCGGCGACAGGATGGATCGCATGCGCCGAATCGCCGCAAAGCGCGAAGCGCGGACCGACGAAGCGACGGGCGATCATCAGCCCGAGCGGATAGGCGCGTGGCGTCCCCTCGGCGGTGATGGCACCGAGATGGTGGCCGAAGCGACGCTCCAATTCGATGGCGAAGGCGAAGGAATCGCCTGCCACCAGCCGCTCGGCCGCTTCCGTGCGCTCGGTCCAGACCAACGAGGAGCGATTGTCCGGCAGAGGGAGGATCGCAAACGGTCCGGCGGGCAGGAAGTGTTCTTCCGCCCGGCCCTGATGCGGCCGCTCATGCTTGACCGTGACCACGATGCCGGACTGGCCGTAACCCCAGCCGACGGTCGGAATGCCCGCCAGCGCGCGCAGGCGCGAACGGGCACCATCGGCCGCGACGAGCAGGCGCGCCCGTCTCTCCGAGCCGTCCGTCAGGGTGACGCGCTGGAATGCGGTGCCCGCCTCGAAATCGGCCACGCCGCAGCCGGAGATGCGCGTGACGCCGGCCTGGTCGGCGGCGTCGGAAAGGGCGGTCACCAGAGCGCCGTTCGGGACCATATGCGCGAACGGTTCGGCGCTGCCTTCCTGACGCGAGAAGGTCAAGAAGACCGGCCGCACCGGGTCGCGCGTGCGGCTGTCGGTGACGATCATGTCCTCGACCGGCTGGGCCAGCGGCTCCAGCACCTGCCAGACACCGAGCGCTGCCAGCATCTCGCGCGCTGCACTGGCGATCGCCGAAGCGCGGCCATCGCGCGCGGCCGCGCCCTGCGGCGCTGGATCGACGACCGCGACATCGAGCGACGGCGCGCCGCGCTTCAGCGCCAGCGCCAGCGCCAGCCCGACATAACCGCCGCCGGCAACGAGAACGTCGAGGGGCGGGGCGGCAGCGTCATCGGTGGCGGTCATGCTCGATCCGTTGGTTGGCGGGTCTCGAGACCCGGCTTGACACCGTCCCGGCCGCGCCGCAACAGGAATGACGTGCGCAGAGGCGGTTTGGGACGAAGGACAACCAAGTGACCGACGACCTTCTCGGGATACTTGATCTCGAACTCCTCGAAATCAACCGCTACCGCGGTCGCAGCGTCGATCCGGGCTGGCGGCGGGTCTTTGGCGGCCAGGTGATCGGCCAGGCGCTGATGGCCGCGTCGCGGACGGTCGAGTCCACCCGGCTGGTGCATTCGCTGCACGGTTATTTCCTGCGCCCGGGAAACCCTGACGCGTCGATTGACTATGCCGTCGAGCGCATCCGAGACGGCGGCAGCTTCAGCACCCGGCGCGTGGTGGCGCATCAGGCCGGGGAAGCGATCTTCGCGATGGCGGCCTCGTTCCATATCCAGGAGGCCGGCTTCACCCATCAGGCGCCGATGCCGGCTCTGCCGGCGCCGGAGACGTTGCCCGATGAAGGCGCGTTGCTGGCGGCCCTTGCCGACCGGGCGCCGGCATCGGCACTCGCCTTCTGGCGCAAGCCGCGCGCGATCGAGATCCGGCCCGTCGACCTTGAGGCCTTTCTCGGCCGCAGCGGGGCCGAACAGAGCCAGGCGAGCTGGATCCGCGCGCGGATGGCATTGCCCGACGATCCGGCGATCGTGCGGGCCGTTCTCGCCTATGCCTCCGACCTGACGCTGCTCGACACAACGCTGATCGCCGAGGGACGCTGGGTCTTCGATGCCGGTCTGATGGTGACGAGCCTTGATCACGCGATGTGGTTCCACCGCCCGTTCCGGTTCGATGACTGGCTGCTCTATGTCTGCGACAGCCCGGCCGCCAGCGGTGCGCGGGGCTTCAACCGCGGCGCGCTTTACGATCGGGCTGGGCATCTCGTCGCCTCTGTCGCGCAGGAAGGGCTCGTCCGCCAGGCGAGAGAAGACCACCCGTGAACAACCAGGCGGCGAACTGACCGAAACGTGGCGACAAATTGCCTAAGAGTTAGGCAATTTGAGTTTTTTGCCTCTGGTTCGTCCAGATATTTTGTCCTTTTCGCGACAGGTACGGGCGCGGTTTGCGCGATTTTTGAACTTTTTGCTGAAGTTGCGAGAGTTGGCACGGACCTTGATTCCCTATGGGCCGGCGCAGCGGCGTCAATCGGGCGGCATGCCGGTCGACCATTCGATCCTTGCGGTTCACCCGCCGCAAAAAGAGACGGGAACTGAGACATGAAAATCGTGATGGCGATCATCAAGCCATTCAAACTCGACGAAGTACGCGATGCGTTGACCGCGATCGGCGTGCAGGGCCTTACGGTCACCGAGGTCAAGGGCTATGGCCGGCAAAAGGGCCATACCGAGATCTATCGCGGTACCGAATATGCCGTCAGCTTCCTGCCCAAGCTGAAGATCGAAGTCGCCGTCGCAACCGAGTCGGTCGACAAGGTGATCGACGCCATCTCGGGCGCCGCGAAGACCGGTCAGATCGGCGATGGCAAGATCTTCGTCTATTCGATCGAACAGGCCGTCCGGATCCGCACGGGCGAAACGGATACCGACGCGCTCTGACGCTCGGGCTTGAAACCAGTGGATTTCACGAACAGCACGAGCAAGGGCAACGATGACGGATCGAAATGAAATGACAGCCAGGAGCCGGGGGATGGGTCGCGCCATCGCCGATGGGATCAGTCGACCGGAAGAGCGGTCCGACAGGAGAGGTCTGATGATACTGCGTAATGCCAAATACTCTCTCATGGGAGCAGCCGGGACGCTGCTCAGCCTGACCGCGTTCGCCTCCGCCCAGGATGCAGCGCCGGCCGCCGAGGCGGCCCCCGCCGCTGCGGCCGCGGCTCCGGTTCTGAATTCGGGCGATACGGCCTGGATGCTGATCTCCTCCGTGCTCGTTCTCATGATGATCGTGCCCGGCCTTGCGCTGTTCTATGGCGGCCTCGTGCGCGCCAAGAACATGCTTTCGGTGCTGATGCAGTGCCTTCTGATCGCCAGCGTCGTGATGGTGATCTGGGTGTTCTACGGCTATTCGCTGGCCTTCACCGACGGCAGCGCCTTCATCGGCGGTCTGTCCAAGGCGTTCCTCGCCGGGATCAAGCCGGACACGCTTTCCGGCACGATTCCGGAATACGTCTTCGTCGTGTTCCAGATGACCTTCGCGGCCATCACGCCGGCCCTCATCGTCGGCGCCTTTGCCGAGCGCATGAAGTTCTCGGCCGTGCTGCTGTTCATGATCCTCTGGGTCACCTTCGTCTATATCCCGGTCGCCCACTCCGTCTGGCAGTCGACGGGCTGGCTGTTCGCCGCCGGCGCGCTTGATTTTGCAGGCGGCACGGTCGTTCACATCAATGCCGGTATCGCGGGCCTTGTCGGCTGCATCATGGTCGGCAAGCGCGCGGGTCTCGGCAAGGATCTGATGCCGCCCCATTCGCTGACCAACTCGATGATCGGCGCCTCGCTGCTGTGGGTCGGCTGGTTCGGCTTCAACGCCGGTTCGGCGCTCTCTGCCGGTCCGATCGCGGGCCTCGCCACGGTCAACACCTTCGTCGCCACCGCCGGTGCGGCCATCGGCTGGGTGTTCATCGAATGGATCGTCCGCGGCAAGCCGTCGATGCTCGGTGCCATCTCGGGCGTCGTCGCCGGCCTGGTCGCGGTCACGCCTGCTGCCGGCTTCGCCGGTCCGGTCGGCGCGATCGTCCTCGGCTTCGTCGCGGCTATCGTCTGCTTCTTCTTCGTCACCACGGTGAAGAACGCGTTCGGTTATGACGACAGCCTCGACGTCTTCGGCGTTCACGGCGTCGGCGGCATCGTCGGTGCCATCGGTACCGGCTTCCTCGCCTCCGAATCGCTCGGCGGCGTCGGCTATGCCGAGGGTGTGACGATGGGTCACCAGCTCTGGGTCCAGATCCAGGCCGTGCTGTTCACGCTGGTCTGGTCGGGCGTCGGTTCGCTGATCCTCTACAAGGTCGTCGATATCATCATCGGCCTCCGCGTGCGTCCCGAGGTCGAGAGCGAAGGCCTCGACATCGTCGAGCATGGCGAGCGCGCCTATCACAGCTAAGGTCTTCGGCCGGCGCTTTCGAGCGCCGGCTGCCCGGCCTGCGGTCACGCAGGATGACGTTCCTCCCAAGACTAGAGGGCCCCGGTCTCGCCGGGGCCCTTCTTTTTTGGCGGACGGCGGTAAACACGATTTCGCCATTGCCAACCGGTCGATGGTTAAAGCGCCCTTAACCACCCATCGCCTAGGTTTGTCGTGATCGGAACATGACAGGGAATCGGCAATATGGGCGGCCCGACGAGCGCCGGCAGGGCGATCTCGCCGTTTCAGAAATTGAACGACAGGCTGGCCGGAATCGCGCCGGGCCTGGCGCCGATCAATCTTGGCCTCGGCGAGCCGCAGCATCCAATCCCGGCCTTTGTCGGGCCGGTCATCGCTGCCAATCTCGATCTTTTCGGCCGCTATCCGGCGATCCGCGGCACAGATGCCTTCCGGGAGACTGTCGCGGCCTGGCTCAACCGCCGCTATGGCCTCGTCGCGAGCCCCGTCGACCCCGAAACCATGGTGCTGCCGCTCAACGGCTCGCGCGAGGGCCTGTTCTTTGCCGCGCTCGGTGCGCGCGAACGCGCCGCTGGCATCGCGCGCCCGGCCGTCCTGCTGCCGAACCCGTTCTATCAGGCCTATGCGGCGGGCGCGGAAGCGGCGGGCCTCGAGATCGTCCTGATCGATGCGGGGCCGGATGAGCGGCATCTGCCCGATCTCTCGCGTGTTGCGCCCGACATCCTGGCGCGGACCATTGCGCTCTATGTCGCCTCGCCGACCAACCCTCAGGGAAGCGTCGCGACATCAGATGACTGGCGCGGCCTCATTGCGGCGGCGCGGCAGCATGATTTCATGATCTTCGCCGACGAGTGCTATTCCGAGATCTATCGCAGCACGCCTCCGCCGGGCGTGCTCGAGGCGGCGGCCGGGCTCGGCCAAGGCTTCGCCAACATCGTCACGTTCCATTCGCTCTCGAAGAGATCGAACCTGCCCGGGCTTCGCGCCGGCTTTGCTGCCGGCGACCCGGTCTTTCTCCGCGACTGGACGCGCCTCAGGAACATGGCGGCGCCGCAGGTTCCGACGCCGATCCAGGCGGTCGCTGTCGCGGCTTACAGCGACGAGGCCCATGTCGCCGAGAACCGCGCCCTCTACAACCAGAAATTCGAGCTCGCGCAGGACCTGCTTGGCGTGGCCGCGCCGGAAGGCGGCTTCTTCCTCTGGCTCGAGGTCGGCGATGGCGAAGAGGCGGCGATCCGTCTCTGGCGCGAAGTCGGCGTTCGCACCATCCCCGGCGCCTATCTCTGCCTGCCGACCGCTGCCGGCGACAATCCCGGCCGTTCTTTCCTCCGTGTCGCGATGGTCCAGGACATCGCGACGACGACCGAAGCACTGCGCCGCATGGCGCAGGTGCTCGGCTGATACTTGAGGGACAAAGACCAGCATGCGTCCGACCCGATCCGTCTCGCTTCCGATGCCCTCAGGGGAGGGCGATGCCCTCCGCCGGTTCCTGGGGCGCCATGTCAGCCTGGCCGTCGGCCTTGCGCTGCTCGCGGGCGTCGCGGCCGTGTCGGCCAGCCTTGCGACATGGACGGTCGATGATCCGTCGCTGTCCTATGCGGCCGCGAAGCCGATCTCCAACATTCTCGGCTTTCCCGGTGCCGTGGTCTCCGATCTGTTGATGCAGTTCCTCGGGCTCGGATCGATCGTGTTGCTGCTGCCGGTCGTCCTCTGGGGCTGGCGGTCGCTGTTCGGTGGTCGCCCGTTCCGCAAGGTGATGCTGGCAAGCTGGCTCTTCGCGGCACTCGCCGCCTCGGGCGCGCTCGCGTTCCTGCCGGTGACGGCGCATTGGCCGCTGCCATCCGGCATGGGCGGCATCTTCGGCGATCTCGTCGCCCGCATTCCGGCCGAAATCCTCGGCGCACCGCCAAAAGACCGCGCCGCGACGATCGCGCAGACGATCTATGTGCTGCTCGCCGGCCTGCTGCTGGTGCATGCGGCCGGGTTCATCGGCGGCCGGAGCAAGGAAACCGATCCGGCCGAGAGCCCCGTGGCCAAGGCCTCGGCGCAACGGAGCGCGGGTATCAAGGACGCGGACGAGTTCATCGGCGAAGAGGATGAGGGTGGCGGCTTCTTCGCCGTGCCGCTCGGCGCGCTGGCGCATTTCGGCTATTCGGCCCGTGCCGGGTTCGCGCGGATGTTCGGGCGGCGGAAGACCGATGCGGCGCCGTCAGTCGGGCCTGATGCCGCACCGCGTCGGGGACGGCGGAGCGAACCACGCATCGAGCCTGGTTCCGGCAAGCGGACCGCTGCCGCGTCGCTCGATTTCGACGGTGATCTCGACGACGAGGATGTATTGCCGCCGCTGCCGAGCAGTGGCCGCGTGACCGCGCCGGCTGCGCGCCCGCGCCGGGGCAAGCGGGCCGACGCCGAGGCGCAGCCCTCGCTGCTGCCGAACGAAACCTTCGAATTGCCGGCGCTGGCCCTGCTTGCCGAGCCGAAGGCGGCCGATCCCCGCACGCGCATCAACAGCGACGCGCTGGAACAGAATGCGCGCGTCCTCGAGGGCGTGCTCGACGATTTCGGCATTCGCGGCGAGATCATCAATGTCCGGCCCGGCCCGGTCGTGACGCTCTATGAGCTGGAGCCGGCGCCCGGCATCAAATCCTCGCGTGTCATCGGCCTGGCCGACGACATCGCCCGTTCGATGAGCGCGGTGGCGGCCCGCGTCGCGGTCATCCCGGGCAAGAACGCCATCGGCATCGAGCTGCCCAATCAGCGCCGCGAAATGGTGTTCCTGCGCGAGATGCTGGCGGCGGAGGATTTCGAGACCTCAAAGGCGCGGCTGCCGATCGGCCTCGGCAAGACGATTGGCGGCGAGCCGGTCATCGTCGATCTCGCCCGCATGCCGCATCTGCTCGTCGCCGGCACCACCGGATCGGGCAAGTCGGTCGCCATCAACACCATGATCCTGTCGCTGCTCTACAGGCTGACGCCGCAGGACTGCCGCTTGATCATGATCGATCCGAAGATGCTGGAACTCTCGATCTATGACGGCATCCCGCATCTTCTGACGCCGGTCGTCACCGACCCGAAGAAGGCGGTCGTCGCGCTCAAATGGACCGTGCGCGAGATGGAGGATCGCTATCGCAAGATGTCGAAGCTCGGCGTGCGCAATATCGACGGCTACAATGCGCGTGTCGGCCAGGCCAAGGCGAAGGGCGAGGTGCTGAACCGCACCATCCAGACCGGTTTCGACAAGCAGACCGGCGAGGCGATCTACGAGCAGGAGGAACTGCCGCTCGATCCGATCCCGTATATCGTCGTCATCATCGATGAGATGGCCGACCTGATGATGGTTGCTGGCAAGGACATCGAAGGCGCGGTGCAAAGGCTCGCCCAGATGGCGCGCGCCGCCGGCATCCATGTGATCATGGCAACGCAGCGCCCGTCGGTCGATGTCATCACCGGCACGATCAAGGCCAATTTCCCGACGCGCATCTCCTTCCAGGTGACGTCGAAGATCGACAGCCGCACCATTCTCGGTGAGCAGGGCGCGGAACAACTGCTCGGCCAGGGCGACATGCTCTACATGGCCGGCGGCGGCCGGATCCAGCGCGTGCACGGCCCCTTCGTCAGCGACGAAGAGGTCGAGAAGATCGTGCGCCACCTGAAGACGCAGGGTCATCCCGACTATCTCGAATCGATCACCGAAGACGATGGCGAGGCTGGCGAGGACGGCGGCGATGCGTCGTCGGGGCTTGTCGGCGGCGAGGAGTCGAATGATCTCTACGACAAGGCCGTGGCCGTGGTGCTGCGCGACCGCAAGGCCTCGACCTCCTACATCCAGCGCCGGCTTTCGATCGGCTACAACCGTGCTGCCTCGCTGATCGAGCGCATGGAGAAGGAAGGGCTCGTCGGCCCGGCCAACCATGCCGGCAAGCGCGAGATCATGGTCGAGAACGAGGCGGAGCGCTTCTGACCGCCGCCGCGAAATCGCCATGCTGGACCACTAGCTGGCGGGGTGACGGGGAAGACGGTCGCACAGGCGGCCACGACACGAAGGATATGACGATCGTGACGCTCTCAGGGGCTGCCCGCCCGACCCGCAGGACCTTCCTCGCAACCATGGCCGGCGTCGCCGCAGCCGGGATGTTCGCAGGACCGGCCTTCGCCGCCTTCACCGCCCAGCAGGCGGCGACGCTGAAGAAGATCAGCGACTCCTTCAACGCCATCCGCACCATGCAGGGCCGGTTCATCCAGTACGGACCGAACGGCGAGGAATCGGAGGGCGTGTTCTTCATCTCCAAGCCGGGCAAGCTGCGCTTCCACTACAGCCCGCCCGTGAAGATGGACGTCATCTGCGACGGCAACCAGGTCTCGATCCTCGACGCCAAGGTGATGACGCAGGACCTCTATCCGCTGTCGAAGACGCCGCTGCGCTATCTGCTGTCCGACCGGATCGACCTGACGTCGGCCAATATCGTCCGGCAGATGACCGAGGAACAGGATCTCATCGCCCTCGTCCTCACGCAGAGTTCCAGCCTTGGCGATGGCAGCCTGAAGCTCATCTTCGACAGCCGCACGCTGGCGCTGCGCCAGTGGGTGGTCACGGATTCCCAGGGGCTCGACACGTCGGTCGCCATCTATGACGTCGAGACCGGCAAGCCGGCCGATCCGAAGAACTTCAAGATCAATTACTACCTGCCAAATTCGAAGTGAGCCGCTCCAGGAGAGGCGTGCTCGCGCTCTTGTGAACGGGTAACGCTAAGGCACCCTGACAAAGCACTTGAATCGCGGCGCGCTATTCCCAAATCTTGGAGCAGAGCGGGCCGCCATCCACCGGCAGTGCCCCCCGTCTCGCCGAGATGGCCCCCGCCCCAGGCGCCTTGCCGCAGGACTTCGGTTCGCGACAGGCGCAGGCGCTTCGGAAGCGCAACGCCCAGCCTCCCCCCGGGGCTGGGCGTTTTCTTTTGCAGTTCCGGCAAGGATCTCCTGTTGGCGGGTCCGGTCCAAGCGGTTAGGACTTCGTAAGCCCCGCCACCGGAACGCCCATGCCCCTCAGCATTGCCACCTGGAACATCAATTCGGTGCGTCTGCGTATCGATCTCGTCAGCGCTTTTCTCGAAGCGGAGCGGCCCGACGTGCTCTGCCTGCAGGAAATCAAATGCATCGAGGGGAACTTCCCCGCCGGCGCCTTTCGAAAGCTCGGCTATGAGCATCAGGTCGTGCATGGGCAGAAGGGCTATCACGGCGTGGCTGTGGTGGCGAAGGTGCCGATCACCGAGCATGTCCGGCGCGGCTTCTGCGGCAAGGACGATGCACGCCATGTCGCGGTGAAGATCGGCGGCGGCGAATTGCCGATCGTTCTGCATAACTTCTACGTGCCTGCCGGCGGCGACGAACCCAATCCCGATGTGAACGAGAAGTTTGCCCACAAGCTGGCTTTTCTCGAGGAGATGAAGGGCTGGCTGCGCGGCGCCGAAACACTGGGGCCGTCCATTCTCGTCGGCGACCTCAACGTGGCGCCGCTGGAGCAGGACGTCTGGTCGCACAAGCAGATGCTTGGCGTCGTCAGCCATACGCCGGCCGAGACCCAGCTGCTCGAAGCCGTCATCGAGGCCGGCGGCTGGATCGATGCGATGCGTCATTTCGTGCCGCCCGAAGAGAAGCTCTACACGTGGTGGAGCTATCGCGCGGCCGACTGGGAGGCGTCCAACCGTGGCCGCCGGCTCGATCATATGTGGGTGACGCCGCCGCTGCGCGGCCGTCTGCTCGGCCTCGAGGTCAAGCGCGAAGCGAGGGGCTGGAACCGCCCCTCCGACCATGTGCCGGTGATCCTTCGCCTCGCAGCCTGAGCCGGTTCGATCCCTGCCCTCGACGGCCCCGCCCATGATAGACTGAGCCGGCGCGGCGGAGGCTGCCATGCGCTTCGGCCTGTGGCTCTCGATTGGCGTCCTTTTCATCGTCCCGGCAAAGGCGGACATGCCAGCTGGGCTCCGGATCATGCCGCGCGTCTATCAGGAGGAGTTTCACCTCCGCAGTTCTGGTCCGCCGGTGTTGAAGGGGTGGATGCAGGAGGACCCCGAGGCCGCGGCCATGCTCGCTGCAGCCGGCTGCCAGTCGCTCGGATTCGCCTGCGCCGACGAGGCGGGGGATGCGGGCGACGTCGTCCGCTATGTTCGTCCCGCGGTCGTCTCCGGGCGCTATCGCGGCACAGCCCTACCCGTGCATCTGCGCGGCGATCGGACTTATGCCAAGTTTCTGGCGCCGCCGGGCTTCGTGACTTGTCGGGCCGGCATCTTCCTCAAGGACGGCGCCATCAGCCCCGGCGCGACCTTTGCAGGCTCGATCCAGCGCTCGGGCCGTGACGGGCTCGCTGTCTATGCCGATCTCGGGGACGGCGACGAGCCGCGCTTCATCGAGTTCAAACTGCTGATCCAGTATGTCGCCGCTGCCGGCGCCGAGCGGCGGTCGTGCTGGCCGGATCTGACGCTGGTCTTCCTCTGTCGCCCTTCCGGCTGTCGCGCCAGCCCCGCTTATCCCGAGACCGATCTGCGCTGACACGTTTTCGTGAAGTGAGAATAGAAACTCCGCCGGACTGTTCACTGTCGTACCCGGCTCGCCGGGCCCACGATCAGGGAGAGTTCCAATGAAGCCGCTTCTCATTGCCATGGCGAGCCTTGTCGCCATGTCCGCCTTCTCCGCCGCCGCTTTGGCAGCGCCCGCGACGATGATGAAGACATCGGCCGGCGAGGTGCTGGTCGATGCGAAGGGCATGACCCTCTACACGTTCGACAAGGACGATAAGGGGGTATCGAACTGCTACGACAAATGCGCGACCGCATGGCCACCGCTGATGGCGGCCGCCGGCGACAAGGCCGAAGGCGACTGGTCGCTGGTCAAGCGCAAGGATGGCACCGTCATGTGGGCCTATGAGGGCATGCCGCTCTATACGTTCGTCAAGGACATGAAGCCCGGCGACGTCACGGGCGAAGGCGTCGGCGGCGTGTGGCACGTCGCGAAATAGCCCCGAAACGAGAACAGCCATCCCCGCTGCCGCAGGGATGGCTGCCTTGTCTGCATGGACAACCGGAAAAACACACGGAACGCGTCCACACCTCGACATTGGCAGGACTTGGTTTCCATCGGGTTAAGCGCCGCGCCATCGGGAACCTCGCCCGCACAGGGCCGTTTGCCTTCCATCGGCCGGTCTGACCCGGCCTCCCGAGGAGGAGCAAGCCATGTCGACCCCCATCATGCCCGTCCTTCCGCTCGTCGATCTCGATGAAGAGGCGGAGGCCAATGCGCCCCAGCCGGACAGCGAACGCGCGCGGGAACTTCGCAAGAAGCGCGAGGACGCAATCGCGGAAGGCGATCTGCCGCCGCCGGATATAGCGGGCCTTTCCGAACAGGCGCCCGCGGGCAAGGCAAAGCCCTGATCCGCGCTGATTCGCGGCGTTAAAGACGTGCGCGTCGAAGACCTGGAAGCCGGTCCTCTTTGTGGCCGGCTTCTTGTTGTCAGCTTGCGCCTCCGTTGCATCACGCTGTGTCATCGATGCCACGTCTGCCCTGAAGCTGACATGAATCACCTGCAAAACTTGTAGTTGAGCCTTACCGATCTTGATTGGTCGGGATAAAGGCGCACGATCTCATCCGCCGACCCGGGGCGCGCCAACGGCCCCGAAGCCGACGCCTTCGTTCTCCGCATATCCCGTGGGGACCCTCCGAACGGTCAGTCTGGACAGATCCGGTGACACTTACTGCTGCAACGCGCGCGGAACAGCGCGAGACCTCGCTCGCCCATGTCAAGGCGGCGGAATGGGGCAAAGGCCTCGGAACCCTGGCCAGGATCACGCGGCTGACGCTGCGCCATCCCTGGCAGGCCAGCGCGGCCATTCTGGCGACGCTGGTGGCGGCAACGCTGCAATTGATCATCCCGCGCCTGCTCGGCCGGGCGGTGGACGAGGCTCAGGGCATTCTCAGCGCCGACGCGGACAGCGCCGTTGCTGCCCAGCATGCGCTCTTCATCACCGCGGCGACCCTGCTCACCATCAGCATTCTGCGCGGCCTGTTCACCATGGCGCAGAACTACTATGGCGATTCGGTCGGTCATCATCTCGGTTATGAGCTGCGGCTTGCGACCTACGAGAAGCTGCAGCGGCTTTCATTCAGCTTCCACGACAAGGTCCATACCGGCGATCTGATCACGCTCGGCATCCTCGACATCGAGGGCGTCCGGATGTTCTTCAACACCGGCCTCGTGCGCATGGTGCTGCTGACGGTGCTGATCGGCTTCGGCGCCGTGCTGCTGATCTCGACCGATCCGCTGCTCGGCCTGCTCAGCCTCTCCTTCGTGCCCTTCGTCGCCTGGCGCTCCTCCGTGACGCAGCTCCTGCTGCGGTCGACATGGCTGGAGCTGCAGGAGAGGCTTGCGGTCCTCACCCGCGTGATGGACGAGAATCTCGGCGGCATTCGCGTCGTGCGCGCCTTTGCGGCGCAGGCGTTCGAACTCACGAAATTCGACCGCATCTCGGAAGGCGCGCTGCAGCTTGCGCATGAGCGGGTGCTGATCCGCGTGCGCAATACGAGCGCCATGAACTTCTCCTTCTTCGCCGCCATGGGCCTCGTGCTGTGGGTCGGCGGCGGTCGCGTCGCAGCGGGGACGATGACGGTCGGCACACTCGCCTCGTTCCTGACCTTCATGACGATCCTGCAGATGCCGGTGCGCCAGTTGGGACTGATGGTGAATTCGTTTGCTCGCGCCTCGACATGCGGCCGCCGCCTGTTCGAGCTGCTCGACCAGGAGGTCACGATCGCCGACAAGCCGGGAGCCGAGCCCCTGGTGCTCACCGACGGCGTGCTCGCCTTCGAGGATGTCAGCTTCACCTATCCAGGTGCCGAGAAGCCCGCCCTTGTCGGCATCGACTTCACGGCGCGTCCGGGTCAGACGATCGGGATCGTCGGCCCGCCGGGCAGCGGCAAGTCGACCATCGCCCACCTGATCCCGCGCTTCTATGACGTCTCGTCGGGGCGGATCACGATCGATGGCCAGGACATCCGCGACGTGACGCTGGAATCACTGCGCCGGGCGGTCGGCGTCGTCCAGCAGGACGCGTTTCTCTTCACCACCTCAATTGAAAACAACGTCGCCTATGGCGATCCCTGGGCCGAGGAGCAGCGGATCGCGCGCGCGGCCGAGTCGGCTCAATTGCACGACTACATCGTCGGCCTGCCGACAGGCTACGGCACGATCGTCGGCGAGCGCGGCGCCTCGCTCTCGGGCGGCCAGCGCCAGCGGCTCACCATCGCGCGCAGCCTGATCCTGCGCCACGCGATGCTGGTATTCGACGATTCGACGGCCGCGGTCGATGCCGGTACCGAGCAGCGCATCCGCGCGGCGATCCGAACCCATGCCTCGGAGCGGGTGACGCTCATCATCTCGCATCGGCTCTCTTCGCTGATGCATGCAGACGAGATCCTGTTCATCGAGGACGGGCGGATCGTCGAACGCGGGACCCATGGCGAACTGCTGGCGGCTGGCGGGCGCTATCGCGCTCTGCATGACCTGCAGCTGCCGCCGGTCGAGGACGCGATGCAGGGAGCTGCGGAATGAGCATCCGGTCCGAAAAGGTTGTGATCGCGGGAACGGAGCGCCCGCTCCGGGCCGTGGTCGGCTCGCATCGCGAGAAGGAGGAGATCTTCGGCGCGGTCTATGACCCGAAGATCGTCCGCCGTATCTGGAGCTTCGTCGCGCCCTATCGCGGCAAGGTCGTTCTGTCGGTCGCAGCGGTGCTCGTCTTCACCCTGACGCAGCTTGCGATTCCGCTGATCATCCGCACCGCGATCGACAGTGGCATGGCGGGCGGCGTCGCCGATCACGCCGTCCTCGTCTCCTGCGCGCTCGCCTTCGCGGCGACGATCCTCGTCAATTACGGCGCGAGCTATCTGCAGGAGACCGTTGTCGGCAGCGCCGCGGAGCATGTGCTGTTCGACATGCGCCGGGCGATGTTCAGCCATCTGCAGCGGGTGTCGCTCTCCTTCATGGACAAGACCGAGGTGGGGCGGCTGATGTCGCGCCTGCAGGGCGACGTCAATTCGATGCAGGAGTTCATGGAGACCTCGGTGCTCTCCATCGGCGACATCGCGCTGCTCGCCGGCATCGTCGTCGTCCTGCTGTGGCTCGATCCACGGCTCGGCCTGCTGACGCTGGCAACCATGCCAGCTTTGTTCATCGTCCGCCTGTTCTGGCTGCCGCTCGCCAAGCGTTCCTTCATGGAGGCGCACGAGACCTCGTCGATCGCCAATGGTGCTCTTGCCGAGGGCATTCATGGCGTGCGTACGGTTCAAAGCATGAGCCGTCAGCGCGTGAATTTCGAGCTCTATGACGAGAAGGTCCGCGCGCATCGCGACGCCAATCTGCTCGCTGCCAAATATGCGCAGGTCATGGTGCCGATCGTCGATACGCTGACCGGCATCGCCATGGCGACCGTCATCGTCGTTGGCGGCTCGATGGTGCTGTCGAAGAGCCTCGATATCGGCGTCATGGTCGCGTTCCTGTTCTATATCCAGCGTTTCTTCGACCCGATCCGGTCGCTGACGCTGCAATACAGCGTCATGCAGCGGGCGATGGCCTCGGGCCAGCGCATTTCCGAAGTGCTGGATGTACCGGTCGACGTCACGGACAAGACGGATGCCGTCGCCCTGCCCGAGGACATGGACGGATCGGTCGAGTTCCGCAACGTCACATTCGGCTATGTACCGGGCCAGCCGGTGCTGCATGACGTCTCGTTCCGGGTCAATCCGGGCGAGACGGTGGCCCTGGTCGGCCCGACCGGCTCCGGCAAGACCAGCGCGATGGCGCTGGTGCATCGCTTCTACGATGTCACGAAAGGCTCTGTGCTGGTCGGCGGGCGCGACGTGCGCGACGTGACGCAGGATTCGCTCGGCCGGCACATCGCCATGGTGCTGCAGGAGCCGTTCCTGTTCTCAGGCACGGTGTTCGACAATATCCGCTATCACAAGACCGAGGCGAGCCGGGCCGATGTGATTGCGGCTGCCAAGGCAGTCGGAGCGCATGAGTTCATCATGCGGCTGCCGCAGGGCTATGACAGCGAACTGGAACAGCGCGGCAGCAATATCTCGCAAGGCCAGCGCCAGCTGATCAGCTTTGCCCGCGCGCTGGTCGCCGATGCGCGGATCCTCGTCCTCGACGAGGCGACGGCCAATATCGACAGCTATACCGAACGGCAGATCCAGAAGGCGCTGGCGATTCTCCTGAAAGGGCGAACGGGCCTCGTCATCGCCCACCGCCTCGCGACCATCCGGGGCGCGGATCGCATCATCGTGCTCCAGAACGGCAAACTGGTCGAGCAGGGCAATCACGACGCGCTCATGCGGAAGAAGGGGCTCTATGCGCGTCTCTACAGCATGAACTACGCGTCGTTCGACGACATCCCAGCCGAATTGATCGCCGGGGGCCTCTCGCGCACGACGAGCTGATCATCCTTGGGGCCGCGAAGGCACCTCTATAGGGCCGGTTCGGACCTGCCTCCTCTGATGGCGGCGGCTCGGGGTCAGCTCGGGGTGTCCTCGACACTCTGGCTTGCGCCCGCGATCGGCTCCAGCCAGGTTTCGCGGCGCTTGATCCAGCCTTCCTGGCTCGGCGTTCCGATCGTGTCGGGCGCTTCGTCGAGGCTGCCGACGCGAAGTTCGACGTCCTCGGCGTGGAGGTTGAACAGCCGGCTTCCGCAGACGGGACAGAAGCTCCGGCCTGCATAGAGCCGCGTCTCGCCGGTCACGCGAAAAGCTGACAGCGGCCATTTGGCATAGAGCGTGAAGGCGCTGCCGCTTTCCTTGCGGCAATCGGCGCAATGACAGACGCCGATCAGGAAAGGCGCGCCTTCAAGTTCAAAGCGGACCGCCTCGCAGAGGCAGCCGCCGGTTCGAATGTCTGGCATGGTCGTCTCCCTTGTGGTTGACAAACGCGTGGCCGGCGCGCTGCGTTCCGTCGCAAGCGTCCTGCGGGTAAAGCTGAGGGCAGCCCGCGGAACGATCCGAGGCGACACCGCATTGAGTGACTCGCGGAGGGCAAAGCATGGCGCCACGGGCCAATTGGAAGGGTCATCTCAAGGTCGGAGAGCTCAGCGCGGCCGTGGCGCTCTATACGGCTGCGTCGACGTCCGAGCGGATTGCCTTCCACACGATCAACCGCCGGACCGGCAACCGGATCGAACGCCACTTCGTCGACAGCGAAACGGAGAAGCCGGTCGACCGCGACGATCAGGTGAAGGGCTACGACACCGGCTCAGGTGATCCGATCATCTTCGAAGCCGAGGAAATTGCCGCGGCCGTGCCCGAAAGCGACAAGACGCTGACGGTCTCTGCCTTCTTTCCCTGCGCCGACATCGATGATGTCTATCTGGACCGACCCTATTACCTCGCGCCATCGGATCGCCATGCCGAGGAGGCCTTCGATCTGATCCGCGAAGGGATGCGCGCGGAAAATGTCGCGGCGCTGGCCGAGGCGGTGCTGTTCCGGCGGGTGCGGCTGCTGTTGATCCGCCCCTATGGCAAGGGCCTCGTCGGCACGACGCTCAATTTCGACTATGAGGTCCGCTCATCGAAGGAGGTCTTCGGCGATATTCCGAAGCTCGACATCAAGGGTGAGATGCTCGAACTCGCAGAGCATATCATCGACACCAAGGCGGGCACCTTCGATCCGTCCGCCTTCGATGACCGCTATGAAGCTGCGCTGGCGGAGCTGGTCAAGGCGAAGATCGAAGGGCGCAAGATCGCGCGGCCGAAGCCGGTCAAGCGCACAGCGTCGAGTGACCTTCTTTCGGCGCTTCGCGAGAGCGCGGGTGCGCCCGCCTCGAGCAAGGGGAATGCAAAGCCAGCGAAACGGAAGCGATCCTCGAAGGTTGCTGCCGAGAAGCCGCCCGCTGCGCCCCGGCGAAAGGCGGGCTGACCGATGGCGCTCGAAACCTATCGCAGCAAGCGCAACTTCAAGACGACGGCCGAGCCCGAGGGCAGCGAAGGCATCGGTCGTGGCAACAGCTTCGTCGTCCAGAAGCACGATGCGACACGGCTGCACTATGATTTCCGTCTGGAGATGGATGGTGTCCTGAAGAGCTGGGCGGTGACGCGCGGCCCGAGCCTCGATCCAGAGGAAAAGCGGCTCGCCGTCCATGTCGAGGATCATCCGCTCGATTATGGCGATTTCGAAGGCACGATCCCGAAGGGCGAATATGGCGGCGGCACGGTCCTCGTCTGGGATCGAGGCACCTGGGCGCCGATCGGCGATGCGCATAAGGGGTACGCCAAGGGCCATCTCGAATTCATGCTCGATGGCGAGCGGCTCAAGGGCCGCTGGCACCTCGTGCGCATGCATGGGAAGCCCGACGAGAAGCGCGAGAACTGGCTGCTGATCAAGGGCGATGATGCCTATGCCCGCCACGCGGATGCGTCCGATATTCTCGAGGAAGAAACCGGCTCGGTGAAAACCGGACGCGCCCTCGCCGAGATCGCCAAGGAAGCGCCCGGCTGGTCATCGAAGACGGGCAAGATCGATCCGGACACGCCCGCAAAGCCACCTCGGAAGGCCTCCGCCAGAGCCAAGGCCGACGGCAAGGCAAGTGGCGCGTCCGACGTCGGAGCTGCCGACACTGCGGCTTCGCTCAAGGGGGCGCGGAAGGCGAAGCTGCCGGATTTCGTGCCGCCCGAGCTTGCGACACTGGTCGCGGCGCCGCCGGCTGGGGAGCGCTGGCTGCACGAGATCAAGTTCGATGGCTACCGCCTGATCGCGCGCATCGAGGGCGGAGAAGTCCGTCTCCTGACACGCACCGGCCTCGACTGGACCGAAAAGTTCGGCACGGACGTCGTCGCTGCGCTGGCGGCTTTGCCATGCGAGACGGCAATGATCGATGGCGAACTCGTCGTCGAGGGGACGGCAGGCGCCTCGGACTTCTCGGCGCTCCAGGCCGATCTCAGCGAAGGCCGCAGCGATCGCTTCGTCTTCTATGCCTTTGATCTCATCCATCTCGACGGCCGGGATTTGACCCGCGTTCCGCTTATCGCGCGCAAAGGGGCGCTGGAGCGGTTGATCGGGAGCGGCGGGCCAGCGCTTCGCTATAGCGCGCATTTCCCCGAGAGCGGCGAGATGGTGCTTCGCCATGCCTGCCGCCTGAGCCTCGAAGGCGTCGTCTCGAAGGTTGCGGATTCGCCATACCGGTCGGGGCGCGGCCGCAACTGGGTCAAGTCGAAATGCTCGGCGCGGCAGGAATTTGTCATCGGCGGTTATGTGCCTTCGACGGCGGCGCAAAATGCGATCGGTTCCCTGCTGCTCGGGGTGCATGACAGCGACGGCCTCGATCATGTTGGCCGCGTCGGTACCGGCTTCACGGCCAGCGTATCGCGCGATCTCTATCGGCGCCTCCAGGCGATCGCTGTCGACAAGAGCCCGTTCGCGCGCGGGCTGACGGCGGAGGAACGGCGCGGCGCTCGCTTTGTCGAGCCGAAGCTGGTGGCGGAAGTCGAGTTCCGCGCCTGGACGGGGGACGGCCATCTCAGGCATGCTTCGTTCCGCGGATTGCGCGAAGACAAGCCGGCGAGCGAGATCGTGCGCGAGCGAGCGAAAGATGCCAGGAGCGAGGCCGCACCCGCGGCGCCGAAGCCGCCGAAGCGGACCGTGAAGCTGACGCATCCGGACCGGATCTATTGGCCGGATGCCGGCATTACCAAGGAGGGGCTCGCCGATTATTACGCCGAGGTCTGGCGGTTCATCGCCCCGCATATCGTCGGTCGGCCGCTGGCGCTGCTCCGCTGTCCGGAGGGCATCGACGGCGAGAAGTTCTTCCAGAAGCATGCCTGGAAGGGCGTCAACGCAGCGATCCATCTGGTGCCGGATCCCAAAGCCAAGAGCGAGCCGCCTTTCATCAGCATCGACAGTCTCGACGGGCTGATGGCGCTGGTTCAATCAGCGACGCTGGAAATACACCCGTGGGGTTCGACCCTCGCCGATTGGGAGCGGCCGGACAGGATCATCATGGATCTCGATCCGGGCGAGGGCGTCGGCTGGGCGGAGGTCATCCAGGCGGCGGAAGATGTCCGCGCCCGGTTTGAGGCTGCGGGACTCGCGGCGTTCCTGAAGACATCCGGCGGCAAGGGCCTGCATGTCGTGGCGCCACTCAAGCCGAAGGCGGATTGGCCAGCCGCCAAGGCGTTCACCAAGGTGATGGCAGAGGCGATGGCCGCGGATGCGCCCGACCGCTATGTCGCCACGATCGCCAAGGCGAAGCGCGGCGGCAAGATTCTCGTGGACTATCTGCGCAACCAGCGGGGCCAGACTGCCGTAGCGCCCTATTCAACCCGGGCCCGGCCCGGCGCGGCCGTGTCGATGCCGCTTGCCTGGGAGGATCTCGGCCCCGATATAGGCCCGGCTCATTTTACCGTGGCCAATGCACCCGGCCATATAGCCACGCGCGCCTCCGATCCCTGGGCCGAGCTGCTGGCGGCGGCTGTGCCGCTCGAAGTCCAGAAGCCAAAGCGCCGGAAGGCCTGAACGATAGCCGGCTAAGTTCGCTTGGCCGGCTTCTTTTCAGACGCAAGGCTGCGCTTCAGGGCATCCATGATGTTGATCACATTGCCGGTTTCGGCGGGCGCCTCGGTCGCTGCCGGCTTCTTGCCCGGGCGGCGCTTCTTGCTGCGCGCCGCGATCATCTCGTGCAACCGCTCCTCGACCGGGTCGGCGAGCAACGCAGGATCGAACGCCTGTTTCCGCTTGGCGATCAGGCGGCGCATCAGTTCGAGGCCTTCAGTCTCCGGCTTCTCGTCCTCGATGCCGGCGAAATAGGGCTCCGCGTCGCGCACCTCGTCGCCATAGCGCAGCGTCCACAGGACGATGCCGGTCTCGCGTGGTTCCAGCATCACGGCCCGCTCGCGGCGATACAGCACCAGTCGAGCGATGCCGACGGTTCCGGTCGCCGCCATTGCGGCGCGAATCACCGCAAAGGCCTCGGTGCCGACCTCGTCGTCCGGCGCCAGGAAATGCGGACGGTCGTACCAGATCCAGCCGATGCTGTCGGCGGGAACGAAAGTCTCGATATCGATCGTACGCGTGCTGTCGAGCGCGACGGCGTCGAGTTCGTCATCTTCGAGCAGCACGTAATTGTCTTCGCCGCGCGGATAGCCCTTCACCATGTCGTCGTCATCGACGACCTTGCCGGTGACGGCATCGACATAGCGGCTGGTGACGCGGTTGCCGGTGGCGCGGTTGAGGGTGTGGAACCGAACCTTGGCGCTGTCGCTGGTCGCCGGCGTCATCGACACCGCACAGGTCACCAGCGAGAGCTTCAGATATCCCTTCCAGAAGGGCCGTGGCGCCATCAGATGCCTCCCGCTCCACAACGCAGGTCAATGCCGCGGCGAGACGAGGGTTCCACACTGTCTGGGGGATGAGAAGTGGTGCCGCTTACAGGATTCGAACCTGTGACCCCATCATTACGAATGATGTGCTCTACCAGCTGAGCTAAAGCGGCACGATGTCGGGCCCGGTTTTCTTGCCCGGCGGAGACGGCGCGTTCATAGCCACATTCGCGGCGGGTTTCAAGCCCGCCGCGGCTGTCGTCGACTATTGAAGGCGCAACCGGTCCACCGTCTCGGGCCGCCCGTCGTCAATACCGGGATCATCAGGCAGCGGCGGAGGCGGAGTTTTCGGCGTCTCCGTGCCATTGGCGGCCATCTTGGGCGCCGGCGTCGCCTCGATCACCATCGGGGCCAGCGCGGGCGATGGTTCCTCCTCCGCTTCGGTCGCAGGCGCGGCTGGCGTCAGATCGAGATTGAGCAGCGGGCGCGGATCTTCGGAGAGCGCCATGCTCGGCGTGCGCCATTCGAACGAATCGAGGCGCCCGCTGACCGGCGACAAGGGCGCCCACGCATTGAAGGCGTAGCCATCCGCCATCCAGACCGGATCGCGCGGCGCGCGGACGGCGCGGCCGAGATATTCGCGCACGCGGCCACGATCGCCCTCGGCGCCGTCCTCGATCTCGGCCATCAGCAGCCAATAGCGCTCGGTCTGGCCGCTATCGGGCAGTTTCGCCAGCGCGCGACGCGCCTCGGGCCATTCGCGCGCATCGATCGCGGCGCGCGCGACGACGAAGGCGCTTTCCGGGCTCGTCGGACGGAGATCCGCGAGCTTCTGCGCCCGCTTCAGCCGGTCACCAGCGCCATCCCCCGGGCGAACCGACAGATAGGCCTCGGCAAGCTCGGGATGCGGCTCCTGCTTCCAGGCGGCCTCGAGCACTTTCATGGCCCGCTTGATGTCGTTCTGACGCGCCGCAAGGCGGGCTGCCAGCGTTGCCGCCGGAACCAGGCCGGGCGCAAGGCGCACCGCCTCCAGCGCCGCCGCCAACGCCTCGTGCGGGCTTCCCGTTTCCAGCTCGAGGCCGTGCGCGGTGAGCAGAACGGCGCGCAGTCGATGGGCACTCGTCTTGTCGACGAGCTTTGCCTGCAGGTTCGAGCCGAGCGTCTGCAGGGCGCCGCGCCAGTCGCCGGCCGAGGATTGGTATGTGAACAGCGCTTCGCCGGCCCAGCCGAGGCTCGGCGCCGCCTTCACGGCCTCCTCGGCATAGTGTCGCGCCGCTTCATGCTCGCCGGCGCGCTCGGCCTCGACATAAAGCCCGCGGAGGCCGAGCAGACGGGTCTCGGATTCCGGCAGCATCGCCTCGAAGGCGGCGCGCGCACCGGCGCCATCGCCGGCAGCCTGGGCGGTCTGCGCTGCCAGCAGCAGGGTCAGCGGTTCGCCGTCGAGGATTTTCCGGGCTTCGGCGGAGTGGCGCTTGGCCTTCTTGATGTCACCGGCGCCCATCGCGATCATGCCACGCGAAAGCGAGCGATAACCGCGGTCGCGGCGACGGCCCGTCAGCCAGCCATCGAGCAGGCTGGGCGCGCGAAGGACGGCCATCAGGATCGACAGTACGATGGCGACAAGGACGAAGGCGGCGGCGATCGCGACGGCGGCGACCATCAGGCTGGTCGAGACCTGATAGCCCTGCCAGGCGAGCGTGATCTCGCCCGGGCGGTCGGCGAGCCAGGCAAAGCCCGCGGCGGCCGCGAAGACGAGCGCGATATAGACGAGGATGCGGATCATCGGGCCTCCTCAGTTGCCGGCGAGCGCGGCCAGCGCAGTGTCAATAGCGACGCGTCTCCGCGCGGCATCGGCCCAGCCGGCGAGCGCGCTTTTCGAAGTTGCGTCGAGCGTGTCGCTTTCGGCGAGTGCGGCGGCGAGATCGCCCTTGTCGACCATCGATTCCATGCGGGAAACGATGGCTGTGGGCGAGCTGCCCTCGACGGGGCCGGCGGGCTTCACCGAGACGAGCGAGCCGGCTGACGCCGCGAGCCTATCGATGAAGCCGGCCTCCGGATCGATGCGGCGGCTGGCGCTGCGCACCGCGTCGGCGGCGGCCGGGAAGGATGCCTGCAGCGAGGCGACGGATGGTGCCCCGTTGGCCGCAAGAGGCGCGAGAGCGGCGAGTTGCGGCTCGTCGCCGCCGAGCGTTCGGAAGGCGGCGAGTTCGGCGTCGAAAGGCCTGTCGCTGCGCGCGGCCTGGCGAAGGGCCGTCAGCGCGATCGTGCGCGCGGCGGCCTCGGTGGCTGGATCGGACGGCGGATGCGCCTCGATCTCGCCGATGCGGCCATCAAGGGCCGATAGCTTCTGTTCGAGCGGCTGGAGATCGACGGCTGGGGTCGGCGTCTCCACGGGACGTGCTTCCAGCGCGGCGAGACGTAGCTCGATCGGCTGCAGGTCGACCGGGGCGCCTTCGCCCGCTGAAGCCTGTTGCGATTCGAGGCGGGCGAGACCCGATTCGAGGGCGGTGATTCGCTCCGGATCGATGGCCGGCGCGGCTGCAGTACCATTGCCGCTCTTGGCTTCGAGCGCGTCGAGGCGGCTTGCCAGCGTCGCGAAGCGGCTGTCGATGCTGGCCGAGGTGATGGTGTCGGTCTGCGGCGCGAAGAGCAGCGCTCCTGCGGCGCCACCGATCAGACCGCCGATCACGGCGGCGACGCCGAGCGGCAAGTATCGCCGGAGGGCGCTGTCTGGGGCCGTTGCAGGATCTTCCGCGGCTGCAGGCGGCGGTTCCGCGCGCGCCTCTGCCGCCGTCTCGTGCGACGGTTCGGCTGGATGGGCAGGCGCGACGGCCTCAGCCTCGAGGTCGATCGTCACGGGTGGCCGCTTCTGGCGCGGTGCACCGGTGCTTTCGGCTGCGGATGGGGTGTCGTCCTCTTCGGCCATGGCCCTCGATCTCGTTTCACGCGAACTCAACTATAGAGCAATCCGTCAACGGATGCCCTCTGCCTATGTTCCCCCTTCGAGCAGCGCCAGCAAAGCGGCCTCATTCGGCTCGGATGCGACGCGGATGCGCCCGGTTTCGAGCGCAGCGGCAACTTCGGCGGAGAGACAGTAGAAGGCCAATGCGGCGAGATGCGGCTTCAGCGGTGCAGCCAGCGCGATGAAGGTCTCGGCGGTGCGGCGCGAATAAAGCAGGACCCCATCGAGGGTACCGCCGACGATGGCCGCCTGCGCGATCTCCGGCAGCGCCGGGGCAGCGATCATCCGATAGGCTTCGATCAGGTCGACAGTGAAGCCTGCTGTTCGAAGCCGCGCCGCGAGGTCGCCGGAGGGCGTTGCGAGTGTCGGATAGAGCAGCGGCCCCGCCCTGGGATCGAGAGTCTCCGCGGCGAGAGAGGCGAGTGCCGCGCTGTCGCCGTCAGCCGAACGCGCATCGGCGAAGCCAGCGGCGCGTGCCGCGTCGGCGGTCCGATCGCCGACGGTGAGCACCGGCAGGTCGCGCGGCAGGGTCGCTGGCGGCCATGCTGCGACGGCGCGAACGGCATTCACACTGGTGAAGAGAATCGCGGCTGGCGGCTCGATCAACGATGGTGGCGGCAGCAACGCGGCTGTGAGCATCGGCGCGAGGATCGGGATATGCCCGCGTGCGGCGAGGGTGCTCGCAGTGCGGCTGGCGTCCGGTTCTGGCCGCGTCACGAGCAGCCGCATCGCCTCACGCGTCCGCGCGGAAGAAGGCCGTGCCGCCGCGGCTGATCAATTCGCCAGCAGCCTCGAAGCCGAGCCTCTCGGCATCGGCAACCGGCCCCTCCAGCTGTACCGATTCGGACTGGCGGCCATCGGGGGAAAGAACCATGCCGCGGAACGTGACGACGCCGCCCTCGATCGTTGCGAGGCCACCGATCGGCGTGCGGCAGGATCCATCAAGCCGCGTCAGGAAGGCACGCTCGGCGCGGAGGGCGATCTGGGTCGGCTCGTGGTTGATGCGGGCAACCAGGCCGCTGGTCCGCTCGTCGCCAATTCGCGTCTCGATCGCCACAGCGCCTTGGCCGCAGGCAGGAAGGAAATCATCGGGCTCGATGATCGAGGTCGCATGCGTTTCGAGGCCAAGGCGCTTCAGCCCGGCCAGCGCCAGCAGCGTTGCATGCGCGACGCCATCGGCGAGCTTCCTCAGCCGCGTCTCGACATTGCCGCGAAATTCGACCGGCTTGAGATCCGGCCGGATGCGAAGCGCCATTGCCCGGCGGCGCAGCGATGATGTCCCGAGCACGGCGCCTTGCGGCAAGTCACGGAGCGCCCCCGCAACCGGAGAGAGGAAGGCGTCGCGGACATCCTCGCGCGGCAGGAAGGCCGAAAGCTCCAGCCCTTCCGGCAGCGCCGTCGGCATGTCCTTGGAGGAGTGGACCGCGAGATCGATCCGGCCGGCGATGAGCGCCTCCTCGATCTCCTTGGTGAACAGGCCCTTGCCGCCCGCTTCCGACAGCGGCCGATCCTGGATGCGGTCGCCGGAGGTGCGGATCACCTCGATCTCGATCTCGTCCGGATCGAGGCTGTAGAAACTCGCGATCCGCGCGCGGGTCTCGTGCGCCTGGGCCAGCGCGAGCGGGCTGCCGCGCGTGCCAATGCGGAGGAGCGGAGCGGAAGGGGCGGATTGCACGCGGTCGGCTCCGGATGCTAGGTGGGCGGAATTGATCGGCGCGCAGTCTAGTCGCTCCCTCCGACGATGGAAGGGGCTGCGGCAATCGGGACGGCGGCGCCAGCCAGTCCCCGTCGAAAGGCATGCCTCGTGACCGCCGGCCAACTCGTTTTGGGCATCGAGACCAGTTGCGACGAGACCGCGGCGTCCGTAGTGCATCGGAGCGATGACGGCCGCGGTACGATCCGCTCCAATGTCGTGCTGTCGCAGATCGCTGATCACGCGGCATTCGGCGGTGTGGTGCCGGAGATCGCGGCGCGGGCGCATGTCGAGGCGCTCGATTCGGTCGTCGGGGCAGCGATGGCCGAGGCTGGCATCGATTTCGCCGATCTCGATGCGGTCGCGGCAACCGCAGGGCCGGGGCTTATCGGTGGCGTCATCGTCGGGCTGACCACGGCCAAGGCGATCGCGTTCGCAGCCGGCCTGCCGCTTCTCGCCGTCAATCATCTCGAGGGCCATGCGCTGACGGCGCGGCTCACTGACAATGTCGCGTTTCCCTATCTGCTGCTGCTCGTCTCCGGTGGCCACACGCAGATCCTGCTGGTGCGCGGCGTCGGCGCCTATGAGCGCTGGGGCACGACGATCGACGATGCCCTCGGCGAGGCCTTCGACAAGACCGCGAAATTGCTTGGACTGCCTTATCCAGGCGGCCCGGCCGTGGAGAGGGCTGCGGCGGCGGGCGATGCATCGCGCTTCACGCTGCCACGGCCGATGCTCGGTCGCGCCGGTGCCGATTTCTCCTTTTCCGGCCTCAAGACCGCTGTGCGTCAGGCCGCCGAAGCCGTCGCTCCGCTGTCGGATGCTGATGTTTCCGATCTTTCGGCGGCGTTTCAGGCGACGGTTTCAGCGGTGGTCGCCGACCGGATCGCCCACGCTCTCGATCGGTTTCGAGCCGAATTCCCCGAGATCGCCGTGCCGGTTCTGGTGATTGCGGGCGGTGTCGCGGCTAACCGTGCGCTCAGGGCCAGCCTTTCCGCCGAAGCCGAGCGGCGCGGTTTCCGCCTCGTGGCGCCGCCGCTCGCGCTCTGCACCGATAATGGCGCCATGATCGCCTGGGCCGGGGCGGAACGGCTGGCGCTTGGTCTTGCGGATGGGCTCGATGCGCCGGCGCGGCCGCGCTGGCCGCTCGATACGGTTGCGCTCCCGATGATCGGCTCCGGCATGAAAGGCGCCAAGGCATGACGGACAGCATAAGCGAAGACCCTGCCGCGGCACCGAAGGTGCGCCCGGCGACCCGCTTCCGCCGCAAGGTCGTGATCTATGCAACGTGGCAGGAGCGATTGCTCGTCTTCACCAAACCCGATTTCCCCAGCCACGGCGTCGAAGTCCCCGGTGGCACGGTCGAGGAGAGTGAAGACGTTGAGGCGGCAGCCCGCCGCGAATTGCTGGAAGAGACCGGCCTCGCGCCGTCCGGGCCTTTCGAGCCGCTTGGCGAGATGACCTATGTCTTCAAGTCGGAGACGTTCGAGGCCGGCGCCGTCCGCTTCCAGCATCACCGCACCTTCTTCCATGTCGCGCTCGACGACGTCGCGGCCGAGAGCTGGGAGTGGACTGAACAAACGCCGGATGGCGGCGGTGCACCGATTCGCATGGCCTTTGCCTTCGTGCCGCTCCTGCCGCCGCCGGTGCTGTTCGGGCGGCTCGATGCCAAATTGCCTGAACTGCTGTTGAATATCGGTCTGGAGGTTCCGGGCCGATGAGACTGGAGCGCATCGCCGTCGTCGGGGCCGGAGCCTGGGGCACCGCGCTCGCGCTCGCCGCCCATCGTGCGGGGCGGGCGGTGACGCTTTACGGGCGCGATGTCAGCGACATCAGCGCGGCGAGGGAAAACCGCGCCTATCTGCCGGGCATCGCCCTTCCGCCCGTCCTCGCCGTCACGGACCGTCTCGCTGATGTGATCGGCGCCGATGCGATCCTGATTGCGACGCCGACACAGACGGTGCGCGGCGTCGCGGCATCGCTTGCCGGCATCGCGGACGATACGCCCGTCGTGCTCTGCGCCAAGGGACTCGAACGCGGAACCGAACTTCGCCCGACCGAGGTGCTGGAACAGGCGCTGCCGCCCGCCGCGCCGGCGGTGCTCTCCGGCCCGAGCTTTGCGATCGATGTGGCGCGCGGTCTGCCGACGGCCGTGACCATCGCGGCGGCCGAGCCGAAGCTTGCGATGGCACTATGCCAGGCGCTTGGCTCGACCAGCTTCCGCCCTTACGCCGAGACCGACATGATCGGCGTCGAGATTGGTGGCGCGTTCAAGAATGTGCTGGCGATCGCGGTTGGGATCGTCGCCGGGCGGGCGCTCGGCGCCAGTGCCGCCGCGGCGCTGACGGCGCGGGGCTTTGCCGAACTCCGGCGGATCGGCGCGGCGCTTGGCGCGCGGCCCGACACGCTGATGGGGCTTTCGGGGCTCGGCGATCTCGTGCTCACCTGCGCCTCGCCGCAGTCACGCAATTTCTCCTATGGCCTGGCGCTCGGCCGGGGCGAGGCGCCGGCGCATGTGCTCGTCGAGGGCGCGACGACGGCCGCCGTGGCGCGGGCTCTCGCCGCCCGGCTCGGCGTCGACATGCCCATCACGGCGCAGGTGGCGGCGGTGGTCGAGGGCGAGACCGATATCGACGGGGCGATGGCGGCGCTGATGAGCCGGCCGCTGAAGCACGAGACCGAATAGCGCCGCGGTCGTCCGGCGTTGCAGGGGCCTTTACCAGCCGGGGCGGCGGACCTAACGTGCGCCCGACCTTTCGGAGGAGCCCCCATGCATTTCGTCGCCATTCTCACCGATCACGACGGCGCGCTCGAGAAGCGTGTCGCGACGCGGCCGGCACATCTCGACTGGCTGAAGACCGCGCCGGTGCCGATCGCTGGACCCTTTCTCGATGCCAAGGGCGACATGGTCGGCTCGATGCTGATCATCGAGGCCGAGGATGAGGCGGCTGCGAAGGCGCTGCTCGCCGAAGATCCCTATGCCAAGGCCGGTCTCTTCAAGTCGGTCGAGGTGAAGGCCTGGCGTTGGGGTTGGGGCAAGCCGGCCTGAGGAGCATTCGCCATGGCACATTGGCTGTACAAATCGGAGCCGGACGCGTTTTCCTTCGACGACCTCGTCGCCAAGGGCAAGGCCGGCCAGGAATGGGACGGCGTCCGCAACTATCAGGCACGAAACCATATGCGCGCCATGAAGGTCGGTGATCGCGGCTTCTTCTACCATTCGAACGAAGGCAAGGAAGTCGTCGGCATCGTCGAGGTGGTGAAGGAGATCCACCCCGATTCGACCGATGACAGCGGCACCTGGGAATGCGTCGACATCCGCGCTGTCGCGCCGGTGAAGACGCCGGTGACACTGGTCGCCGCCAAGGCCGAGCCGCGCCTCAAGGGCATGGCGCTCGTCTCGAATTCGCGCCTTTCGGTTCAGCCGGTGACCGATGCCGAATGGGCCGTCGTCTGCGAGATGGCGGGCATTTCACCCTGACCATTCCTGGCCCCGCCGTCCCCGACGACGCGGCCGCCCGCATTCGTTTCATCCAGGCGGAGACGCGCCTTTCGCCGGTGCCGCATGTCCCCGAGATCCGGCTCTGGCAGGCGGATGATGCGACGCGGCTCTGGCAGCGGAGCGAGGACGAACTCGGCGTCATCGGCGCCGCGCTGCCCTTCTGGGCTTTTGCCTGGGCGGGCGGGCGCGGTCTGGCGCGTCACGTGCTCGACCGGCCGGAACTGGTCCGGGGCCGCCGCGTGCTCGATTTCGCCGCCGGGTCCGGGCTTGTCGGCATCGCCGCCGCGCGCGCCGGCGCGGCCGTTGTGACGGCGGCGGATATCGATCCCTTCGCGGTGGCGGCGGTCGCCCTCAACGCCGCGGCCAACCACGCCGCAGTCACGCCGCTGATGGCGGATCTGGTCGGCTCGGCCGTCGAAGCGGATGTGGTGCTCTGCGGCGACATCTTCTACGACCGGGCGATGACGGCGGCAGTGCTGCCCTGGCTGAGGCAGCTCGCCGCGTCCGGTATCACGGTCGTGGTCGGCGATCCCGGCCGCAGCTATCGTCCCGAACACGGCGTCGTTCTCCGCGCAACCGTGACTGTACCCGTCGAGGCGGCGCTGGAGGATTCGGTCGCGAAGGCCGTCGCCATCCTGACGATCCTGCCGGCCTGATACCGATCGAGGGCTGCGACAGCGCGCCCCTGCCATTGGGCCGCGCGAATCTTGCGGCTTAGGCATGGAACGGATTAAGTGCCCCTTGGAGGTTGCCGCACCCGCAGGCGTGCGCGGGCGCGGATGAGGGAGGATAGAAATGCACGAGAACATCCATGCGGTCCCAAGCGATTGGGCTGCCTCGGCGCATGTCGACATCAACACCTATCAGGACATGTATCGCCGCTCGGTCGAGGATCCTGACGGGTTCTGGCGCGAGCAGGCGGCGCGGCTCGACTGGATCAAGCCGTTCACGAAGGTCAAGAACACGTCCTTTGCGCCGGGGAATATCGATATCCGCTGGTTCGAGGACGGCACGCTCAATGTGGCGGCCAATTGCCTCGATCGCCATCTCGCGACGCGTGGCGACAAGGTCGCGATCCTCTGGGAGGGCGATGATCCTTCCGAAAGCCGCTCGATCACCTATCGCGAGCTGCATGCCGAGGTGTGCCGCTTCGCCAATGTGCTGAAGTCGCTTGGCGTCTCGAAGGGTGATCGTGTCACGATCTACCTGCCGATGATCCCCGAGGCCGCGATGGCGATGCTCGCCTGCGCCCGCATCGGCGCGATCCATTCGATCGTCTTCGGCGGCTTCTCGCCCGACAGCCTCGCCGGCCGCATCGGGGACTGCCACTCGACGCTGGTCATCACCGCCGATGAGGGCCTGCGCGGCGGCAAGAAGGTGCCGCTGAAGCACAATACCGATTCGGCGCTCACCAAGACCATCGGCGACGAGAAGGTGCTGGTCATCCGCCGCACGGGCGGCGAGGTGGCGATGCATGCCGGCCGTGACTTCTGGTACCACGAGCTCGCGGCGACGGTTTCGGCCGAGTGTCCGGCGGAGGAAATGAGCGCGGAGGATCCGCTGTTCATCCTTTACACCTCCGGGTCAACAGGTCGCCCGAAGGGCGTGCTGCACACGACAGGCGGCTATCTTCTGCATGCCGCGATGACGCATGAGATCGTGTTCGACCTCAAGGAAGACGACGTCTTCTGGTGCACGGCCGATGTCGGCTGGGTCACCGGGCACAGCTATATCGTCTATGGTCCGCTCGCCAATGGCGCGACATCGCTGATGTTCGAGGGCATTCCCAACTACCCGACCAATGCCCGCTTCTGGCAGGTCGTCGACAAGCACAAGGTCACGATCTTCCACACCGCGCCGACCGCCATCCGCGCGCTCATGCAGGCCGGCGACGGTCCGGTGAAGACGACGTCGCGCGCCTCGCTGCGCCTTCTCGGCTCGGTCGGCGAACCGATCAATCCCGAGGCGTGGGAGTGGTATTACCGCGTCGTCGGCGATGAGCGCTGCCCGATCGTCGACACCTGGTGGCAGACCGAGACGGGCGGCATCCTGATCACGCCGCTCCCCGGTGCGACGCCCCTGAAGCCGGGCTCTGCGTCCTGGCCCTTCTTTGGCGTGCAGCCGGCCATCGTCGATGCCGAGGGCAAGATCATGGAGGGGGCCTGCGAGGGCAATCTGGTGATCCTCGATGCCTGGCCGGGCATCATGCGCACCGTCTATGGCGATCAGGATCGCTTCGAGCAGACCTATTTCTCGGCCTACAAGAACATGTATTTCACCGGCGATGGCTGCCGGCGCGATGCTGATGGCTATTATTGGATCACCGGCCGGGTCGACGACGTCATCAATGTCTCCGGCCACCGCATGGGCACAGCCGAGGTCGAGAGCGCTCTCGTCGCCCATACGAGCGTGTCTGAGGCCGCCGTGGTCGGCTATCCGCACGACATCAAGGGGCAGGGCATCTATGCCTATGTCACGCTGATGGCGGGGGTCGAGCCGAGCGATGCGCTGCGCAAGGAGCTCGCCGGCTGGGTGCGCAAGGAGATCGGGCCGATCGCGACACCGGATCTCATCCAGTTCGCGCCGGGACTGCCGAAGACGCGATCTGGCAAGATCATGCGCCGCATCCTGCGCAAGATCGCCGAGGATGAATTCGGCGCTCTCGGCGATATCTCGACGCTTGCCGATCCGGCTGTCGTCGACGACCTGATCGCCAACCGGCAGAACCGGAAGAAGGAAGTCGTCTGACCGGCCCCAAAAGGCGTGCGGCGCATTAAGGTGCGCCGCCAAACCCGCGGCGGGCGGGCCCGCTCTCACGACGATGCGGAACACGGCTTGTCCCTTCACGCTCCCTTCTCGCTCTTCCGTCCGATCCTGGCAGGCGCCCGCCCTTGGGACCGGGCTCTCGCTTGCCTCGGCGCCGCCATCGGCATCGCGCTCGCCGGTTATGTTTCGGCGCTGCTGGCGCCCGAGACGGTGCACGGCCTCTGGCTCGTGCCGCCGATGGGAGCTTCCGCCGTCCTGCTCTTCGCCGTGCCCGCGAGCCCGATGGCCCAGCCGTGGCCGACGATCGGCGGCAATGTCCTGTCAGCGCTTGTCGGCGTGCTGGTGGCGCATGCCATGCCGCTTTCGGCCCTCTCGGCCGGCTTCGCGGTCGGCGCGGCGATCGCCCTCATGTCGATCACGCGTTCTCTGCATCCGCCCGGCGGCGCGGCGGCGCTTGTCGGCCTCTTCGCCGGGGCATCGTCGAGCCTTGCCTTTCCGCTGCTGCCGGTCGGGATCAACGCCGTTCTCATGGTCGGCTGCGCCTGGCTCTTCCACCGCATCTCCGGCCACAGCTATCCGCATGTTGCCGCCGCCGTGAAGCAAGGCGCGCCGGTTCCGCCCTGGAGCTTCAGCCATGAGGATCTCGCCGCGGCGATCGAGGAAGGTGGCGAGACCTTCGATATCGATCCCGAAGATCTTGAACTGCTGCTACGCGATGTCGAGCGGCGGGCTCTCATCCGGATGCGCGCCATCACCTGACGTCGCCGCTTCAGAAATCGCTGGCGATGCCCTTGTTCTCCCAGTCGCCATAGCGGACCGGCTCCAGGCCCTCGCGGCCGAGGATCTCGCGCGGGCGATCGCTCGCCGCGTCGATTTCGGCGCGGCGCGCCTTCGCCTCGGCGAGTGCGCGTTCCGCCGCCGGGCTCAGCGGCCTTGCGTCCTTGGGCATTTTGGCCGTTTCGGTCATGGGCTCTCTCCTGATCAGGCGGTGCGTCAACCGATATAGAGATCGGCGCGCGTCGGTGGGAGGCCCGAGGGGCCGCGCTGGCGTCGCGAGGCGAGCGTCTGGTTGACGGTCAAGGAATTGCGGAAGAAGCCGATCGAGCAGCCGGCGATATAAGCGAGCCACATCCGCGTCTTGACCTCGCCGACCTCGCGCACCGCCTCGTCATAATGGGCGTTGAGCCGATCGTGCCAGTGGCGAAGCGTCATCGCGTAATGCTCGCGCCAGCCCTCGACATCATGCACCTCGAAGCCATAGCGCTCCAGATTGGCGACCGACATGCCGATATGGTCGAGTTCGGCACCCGGGAAGATATAGCGGCGGATGGCGGCGTATTCCGGGTTGGTGCGACGGAAGGCCTTGTCGGTCTTCTTGGCCGGCCGCGCGATCGCGTGATGCAGATAGAGCCCGCCCGGCTTCAGCAGCCGGTGCACGGCGCGGAAATAGGTCGGGTGGTTCTCGATGCCGATATGCTCGAACATGCCGATCGAAGAGATCTTGTCGAAGGTCCCGGGGACCTGCGTGTAGTCCCTGAGCTCGAAGCGGACACGGTCCTGCAGGCCGAGCCGGGTCACCTTTTCGCGCGCGAACACATATTGCTCGTCAGCGAGCGTCACGCCGACGGCATTGACGCCGTAATGCTGGGCGGCATGACAGACCAGCGCACCCCAGCCCGAGCCGATGTCGAGCAGCGTCTCGCCGGGCTTCAGGCGCAGCTTGCGGCAGATCATGTCGAGCTTGTCGCGCTGGGCCGTCGCGATATCGTTGTCCCAATCGCGAAAATAGGCGCAGGTGTAGACCATCTCGGGATCGAGGAAGAGCGCGTAGAAAGCGTTGGAGACGTCATAGTGGTAGTGGACGTTCTCCTTGTTGGCAGTCTCGCTCCCGTCGCGCTGCGCCCGGTCGCCGCGGATCGCCTCGAGCGGCCAGGGACCGCCGCGCGGGCGAAAGATGAAATCGCCGAGCGAGCGCAGCACCAATTTCTTGTCGAGCGCGCGGCGCAGGTCGCGGCTGCGGATCTTCGGGCGCTCGGCAACGAGATCGAACAGCGTACCGTTCAAGAGATCGAGCCGTTTGGTCACGTAGAGATTGAGCAGCGTGTCGATCTTCGGCTTGCGGAACAGCGCCGCGATCACGCCCTCGTCGGCGATGGCGATCGTCAGTGCATCCGGCGCGGCATCGGCCGGGATCGTCGTCCCGTCCCAGAGGCGAAAGGCGAGAGACACCCCGAGCGTTTCGCGAATATGCGCGATCAGTGTCTTGAGACGCTCGAAACGTGCCGTCGTCGTCATGTCTGAACCCTCGCCAGCGCCGTCCACGCGCCGTTCCCAGCCTTGCCCATCACAGCCTTGCCCACGACTTCATGCACTACCATCATATGGGGGTCACACAAGAGGGAGGCCGCCGGTCGGGCGGCTCTGTCGCATGAACATGATGCGGACCGCCATGCTGATCGCGGCCCTGACTGCCCTTTTCATGGCGGTTGGATACCTGGTCGGCGGACAGTCGGGCATGCTGATCGCGCTTGCCTTCGCGGCGGCGATGAATGTGTTCAGTTATTGGAACGCCGATCGCATGGTGCTGTCGATGTACGGCGCGCGAGAGGTCGACGAACGCACCGCGCCGCAGTATTACGGCATCGTCCGCGATCTCGCCGCCCGGGCCGGCCTGCCGATGCCCAAGGTCTACATCATCGATTCGCCCCAGCCGAACGCCTTCGCCACAGGGCGCAATCCGCAGAACGCCGCGGTTGCGGCCTCTGCCGGGCTGTTGCAGACGCTGAGCGCCGAAGAGGTCGCCGGCGTGATGGCGCATGAACTGGCGCATGTGAAGAATCACGACACGCTGACGATGACGATCACCGCGACGATCGCCGGCGCGGTGTCGATGCTGGCCAATTTCGCCTTCTTCTTCGGCGGACATCGCGACGAGCGCAGTCCTTTCGGCGCTTTCGGCGCGATAGCCGCGGCCCTTCTTGCGCCGATCGCCGCCATGCTCGTGCAGATGGCGGTGAGCCGGACGCGCGAATACTCGGCCGACCGGCTTGGAGCGCAGATCTCGGGCAATCCGCGCGCGCTTGCCTCGGCCCTTTCGAAGATCGCCGGCAGTGCGGCGCATGTTCCCAATCCTGCCGCCGAGGCCAATCCGGCCACGGCGCATCTCTTCATCATCAATCCACTCTCGGGGCAGCGGATGGACAACCTCTTCTCGACCCATCCGGCGACTGAAAACCGCATCGCGGCGCTGATGGAACTCGATCGCGCGCAGCGGTCTCAGCCATCGGCGGGCGCAGCCCGTGTCGGCCTGCCGGGCGGCTTCGGCACCCGGCGGACGGCGGCGCCCGCGGCGCGCCGGGGACCCTGGGGTTGAGCCCGCGTCCAGCGGCGGCGAAGTCCGATCGATCCAAGGGCGGCAAGCGCCCTCCGGTCAAGCTGGCGCCAGGCGTTGCCGCCCGTGTGGCTGCGATCACGGCCGTCCATGCCGTCTTCGCCGAGCACCGTCCGGCCGACAGCGTGCTCGACGATCCGCATGGTCCGTTTGCGAGCCTCGACCCGCGTGAGCGGGCGCTCGCCCGCGCGATCCTCGGCATTGCGCTGCGCCGGCATGGCCAGATCATCGACGCGCTTGGCCGGTTTCTCGAAAAGAGCCTGCCGCGCAAATCCGGCCATCTCGCCGCGATCCTGCATGTCGCCGCGGCGCAGATCCTGTTCATGGATGTTGCCGATCACGCTGCGGTCTCGATCGCCGTCGATCTCGCTAGTCAGGATCACGATGCGCGCCACTTCAAGGGCCTCGTCAATGCCGTGCTCCGGCGGCTGACCGAGGGCCGCGACGCGATCCTCGCCAGCCAGGACGAAGCGGTGCTGAACACGCCGGACTGGCTTGCCGCCGGCTGGACCAAGGCCTATGGCGCGGACACCGCCCGGGCGATCGCTATCGCCCATCTCGCGGAGCCGGCGCTCGACCTGACGGTTCGGTCCGATCCAGCGCTCTGGGCCGAGAAGCTCGAAGGCATCGTGCTGCCGAACGACACCGTGCGGCTGGTCGGGCATCGCTCGATCGAGGCCATGCCGGGTTTCGAGGAGGGAGCCTGGTGGGTGCAGGATGCAGCCGCAGCGCTTCCGGCCCGCCTTCTCGGCGCCGTCGAATGCAAGGCTGTCGCCGATCTTTGCGCGGCGCCCGGTGGCAAGACGCTGCAGCTTGCGGCCCGCGGCGCACGCGTCACAGCCGTCGACATCTCCGTCGACCGGCTGCATCGCGTTCGCCAGAATCTCGATCGCATCGGCCTCGATGCCGAGCTTGTGGCGGCCGATCTTCTCGATTGGCAGCCAGGGCGGATTTTCGACGCCGTCCTGCTCGACGCGCCGTGCTCTTCGACGGGAACGATCCGCCGCCATCCGGATGTCGCGCTTCTGAAGCGTCCGGCCGATATCGCCTCGCTCGCCAAGCTGCAGGCCGAACTCATCGCCCGCGCGGTGGATCTTCTGGAGCCTGGCGGCGTGCTCGTCTATTCGACCTGCTCGCTGGAGCCGGCCGAGGGCGAGATTCAGGTGCAGCGTGCCCTTGCAAGGCTGCCGCTTCGGCTCGTGCCGATCGAGCCTTCCGAAATCGGCGGACTTTCCGAGCTTTGCCGCAGCGGTCAGCTGCGCAGTCTGCCGACCGATCTGCCGGCCGCAGAGCCGCGCATGGGTGGCCTCGATGGTTTCTTCGCGGCGCGGTTCGTGAAAACTTAGCGAAAGATGGGTCAAAGTCCGGCTGGAAGCGGTGCTTCCGGCCGAATGGGCGGTTCAATTCGCTCGAGGCCGCCGATAGATTGCTCCATCCCGGCGCAGGGACGATTCGAACGCCCGCGCGGCATGTGGCGGAAAGGGACCCATCCGGATGGCACTTGGAAGTGAGGCGGGGCAGGGCCGGCTCGTCCGGTTTGCGCTGGCTTCGGCCTGGCGCCGCTCCCGCTATGCCTTCCATTCCGGCGTGCTCTATCGCTGGCGCCATCTCGGTCCAGTGCCCGACCGGCTGCTGATCGCGCCGACGGATCTCCGAACCGCCGATCCGACCATTGCGCACGATATCTATGCCGGCCGCTATGTCTTCAGCGGCGAGGCGGTCGATGTCGCGGGGTTCTCGGTGTTCGAGATCGAGGCGCCGTCGCGCTCATGGGCGGCCGCGCTGCACGGGTTCGGCTGGCTTCGGCATCTTCGCGCCTCGGAGCTCACGGTCTCGCGCTCCAATGCGCGGGCGCTGATCGACGAATGGATCCGCTTCCAGAAGAGCCACGACCCGGTCGCTCGTGACCCGGTGGTGACCGCGCGCCGCGTCGCTTCATGGCTCGCCCAGACGCCGCTGCTGCTCGAAGGCTGCGACCACGGCTTCTACCGCCGCTTCATGCGGGCGCTGACGCGGCAGGTGCGCCAGCTTCGCCGCGTCGTGCATGACGTGCCGCCCGGGCGGCCGCGTCTTGCCGTCACGATGGCGCTGGCGGCGGCGGCGCTCTCGCTCGCCGACCAGAACCGGTTCGTGCGTCAGGCCTCGCGCTATGTCGACCAGGAACTGGCCCGCCAGATCCTGCCGGACGGTGGCCATGTCGGGCGCAATCCGGCCGCCGTGCTCGATATCCTCGTCGACCTCCTGCCGCTCCGCCAAGCCTTCACGGCCCGCGGGCTGCAGCCCTCGCCCGTGCTGCTCGGCGCGATCGACCGAATGATGCCGATGCTGCGCTTCTTCCGACTCGGCGACGGTTCATTCGCCAAGTTCAACGGCATGGGCGAAACGCAGCTCGGCCTGCTTGCCACCGTGCTCGCGCATGACGATGCGCGCGGCGCGCCGCTGCGCAATGCGCCGCATTCGGGCTATCAGCGGCTGGAGGCGGGCGAGACCATCATCGTCATGGACACCGGCGCCGCGCCGGCGCCAGCGTTGTCGGCGGAAGCTCACGCCGGCTGCCTGTCCTTCGAACTCAGCGTCGGCCGCCAGCCGCTCGTGGTGAATTGCGGCATTCCGGGGCCCGGCGCCCCGGCGCTGCGCCGGCTGGCCCGCACCACGGCGGCGCATTCGACCGTGACGCTCAACGATACGTCGTCCTGCCGCTTCCTGACCGGCGGCCTTCTCGCCCACCGCCTCGGCGAGATCGTCATCGCCGGTCCGAGGATGGTCGAATCGTCGCGGCAGGAGGAACGCGGCCAGACCTTCGTGACAGCGGCGCATGACGGCTATGTCGGGCGGTTCGGCATCCGTCACGAACGGCGGCTGTTCCTGCCGCGCGAGGGGACTCGGCTCGATGGCGTCGACAGCTTCACCAGCCTCAATGGCGGGCCTGTTGCGCGTGGCGGCAAGGACGCGTTCGCGATCCGCTTCCACCTGCATCCGGCCGTGAAAGCGAGCCGGATCAAGGCCGGCCAGGCTGTGCTTCTGGTGTTGCCCGATGGCTCGGGCTGGGAATTCGAGGCCGCCGGCCACGATGTCCTGATCGAGGAGAGCATCCGCCTTTCCGATATTCGCGGCAGCCGCCGCGCCGAGCAGATCGTCGTCTATGGCCGTGCGATGCATGCCGATGCGGTGCACTGGCATTTTGAAAAGGTCGCCGAGGGCGGGCCGCGCCGACGCTCGGAAGCCGGCGAAACCGAAATGCTCGACCTCGACGAAGGCGGGGCCTGACCGCGGCAAAGGGGCTGTACACGGCGCGAAATCATGCTATCGCGCGCCGGTCCCGAACGTTCCGCTGTATCTGCGAGGTCATGATGGCTGTGCCGCCGCCGAAGGTCGATCTGCCCGACCTCGTCCCGATGAAGCGCGCTCTTTTTTCCGTGTTCGATACGACCGGGGCGCTCGATCTCGCCCGCGCGCTGCATGAGCGCGGCGTCAAGCTGTTCGGCACGGGCTCGACGGCCAAGGCGATCGTCGGGGCCGGACTGCCGGTGATCAACATCGCAGACCTCATCGGATTTCCCGAGATCCTCGGCGGCCGCGTCAAGACGCTGCACCCGAAGGTGCATGGCGGCCTGCTGGCGCTGCGCAACGATCCGGTCCACGCCGCCGAACTCATCGAGCACGGCATCGAGCCGTTCGATCTCGTCGTCTCCAATCTCTACCCGTTCGAGAAGACGATCGCGACGACCACCGACTTCGCCCATATCGTCGAGAATATCGATATCGGCGGCCCGGCGATGACGCGCGCCGCGGCGAAGAACCACGGTTTCGTGGCGATCCTGGTCGATCCGGCCGACTATGGCGCGCTGCTCGAGACGCTGGCCGAAAATGGCGGCGCAACGCCGCTTGCCTATCGCAAGCGCCTCGCGGCCAAGGCCTTCGCCCGCACGGCGGCCTATGACGCCGCCGTCTCGACCTGGTTCGCGGCCGCGCTCGACGAGCCGGCGCCAGCCTGGCGCAGCCTTGGCGGCAAGCTGACCGAAACGCTGCGCTATGGCGAAAACCCGCATCAGCGCGCCGCCTTCTATGTGACCGGCGAGCAGCGCCCCGGCGTCGCCACGGCACGCCAGCTGCAGGGCAAGCAGCTTTCCTACAACAATATCAACGACACCGACGCCGCCTATGAACTGGTGGCCGAGTTCGACCCGGCGCTCGCGTCGGCCGTCGCGATCATCAAGCATGCCAATCCGGCAGGCGTCGCAACCGGCGCAAATCTCGCGGAGGCCTATGAGCGCGCGCTTCTCTGCGACCCGGTCTCGGCCTTTGGCGGCATCGTCGCGCTGAACCAGACGCTCGACGCCGATGCGGCGCGCAAGATCGTCGAGATCTTCACCGAAGTGATCATTGCGCCTGATGCCACCGAAGAGGCGATCGCCATCGTCGCGGCGAAGAAGAACCTGCGCCTGCTGGTTGCCGGCGGGCTTCCGGATGCCCGCGCGCCCGGCCTCTCGTTCCGATCGGTTGCCGGCGGTTTCCTGGTGCAGGATCGTGATGCGGGCCATGTCGCGGCTGATGATCTCAAGGTCGTCACCAAGCGTCAGCCGACGGCGGCCGAGATCGCCGATCTCGTCTTCGCCTTCCGCGTCGCCAAGCATGTGAAGTCGAACGCCATCGTCTATGCGAAGAATGGCGCCACGGTCGGCGTCGGTGCCGGGCAGATGAGCCGCGTCGATTCCTCAACCATCGCAGCGCGCAAGGCTGCGGAGGCGGCCAAGGCGGCGGGTCTTCCGGAGAGCCTCGCCATCGGATCGGTCGTCGCTTCCGACGCCTTCTTCCCCTTTGCCGACGGTCTTCTCGCGGCGGCGGAAGCCGGCGCCACCGCCGTGATCCAGCCTGGCGGCTCGATGCGGGATGATCTCGTCATCGAGGCGGCGGATGCGGCGGGGCTCGCCATGGTCTTCACAGGCATCCGGCATTTCCGGCATTGACGCTGCCGCGCAAGCAGACCAAGGTTCGGCCCGATTGGCCGGCAGCCCCTTTTTCTGGGGGGCATATATCCGGCAGATAATCCGCCGGGAGCGTCCATGACCGATATGCTGAAGACTGTTCTCTTCATCGACTATGACAGTCTGCATCTCGCTCTTCATGCGCGCGATCCCGCCCTTGCCCGCCGCTTCGCGGCACGGCCGGGAGCGCTGCTCGAGGCGATCGAGGCGGGGACGCTGATCGATTCCGCGCAGCTTGGTCAGGCGAAGCGGCGCGTCTTGATGCGCCGCTGCTATGCTGATCCGCGCTCGCTCGGCAAGGCGCGCGACAGCTTCGTTTCGCAAGGCTTCCAGATCGTCGACTGCCCGACCCTGCCCGGCCGGGAGCGCAATTCGGCCGAGGTGCAGATCACGCTCGATACGATCGACGCGCTCGGCCATACGACGGCGTTCGACGAGTTCATCCTGCTCGGCGCCGACACCGATTTCACGCCCCTGATCTATCGCCTGCGGGCGCATAACCGCGCCGCGACCATCTTCGCGACGGCGGCGACCGCTGGCAGCTACCGGGCCATTGCCGACGGCATCCTGGAGGAGCGCGTCCTGACGGCACTGCTCGCCGGCCTTGAAGGCGCCGATGTCGCGGACGAAGATGAAGAGGAGGAGGTGGCCGTCCGGCAGGCCGCCGGTCGCGAGGATCTCGCGGCGCTTGCCCGGCGCATCCACAATGCGACCAATGTGCCGCTGTTTCCGCCGAAGGTCTACGCGGAACTGTTCAGCGCGCTCACTGCCGAGATCGCCGAGAACGGCTATCACTTCCTCGATACGGCCGAGAATGTCGCCGGGCGGCTGATCGCGGGCGGACGCAAGGCCTCGCGCCGGCAGATCGCCTTCGTCGTCAAAGGCCTCGCTCTCAAGGGCCATGTCTTCTCGGACACCGACACGCCGCAGCGGCTGGCGGACGTCTTTCGCGAGCAGGTGATCTATCTCGCCCGTCATGCCGGCATCGAGATCGATCCGCGGGTCGAGCGCCAGGTCCATGGCTGGATTGCCGGCGGCAGCCTGGCCGCGGAACCGCCCGTTGCCATCGAGCCCGCGACGGTGTCGGCAGCCGTACCAGACGAGGCCGGACCCCAAGCAGAATCAGAAACCGAAGCAGAAGCCGAGGCGCCTGCGGCGATCGTTGCCGCATCGCCCGATCCGGTTGCGGCGACGCTGGCCGCCGAGGCGGTGGTGATGGCCGGTCCGATCGAGGCCGATGTTGCGGAAGCATTGGTGCGCGAGGAAGAAGCGGTTGTCGCGACCGAGAGCGAGGACGCGCCCGAACCGACGCCGCTGTCCGCACCGCTGCCTGATGTCATCGTGCTGCCAGCGCCCGAACGCGCCGAGGATGTCGAGCCGGAAAGCGAGGCGGATCTGATCGCCCTCGCCGATGCGGCCGATGAGGACGGGGACGACGTCGAGGATCGTGCGGCGCCTGAGATTGCCATCGAGCCGGCGCCCGTTCGTGCCGCGCCTGCCGTGCGGCCGCCGGTGCCGCGCGGGCCGGGGCAGCGTGGCGCCAGCCGCCCGGCGGAGGCGCCGCTCGATCCGTTCGAGAGCTCGCTGCTCGCGGCGATCGCCGAGGCGGTGCAGGCGGTCGAGCCGGGGCGCGCCGAGGCGGCGCCGCCGGTCGTGGTGCCGGAGGCGCGGATCGAGCCGCGTCTCGAGGGCGCGCCGACGCCCTCCGTCACGCCCCGGGATGCTGCGGCTGGTGCCGACAAGGGGCCGGAGAAGCGCGCAGCCGAAGCCGAGGTCGACGCCGATATCGGCGACGAGATCCAGCGGATTCTCTCGGCCTATAATCAGAATAGGAAGCCGGCGGGCGGTTAGGCCGCCGCGCCGATGTGCGCGATGGCGCCGGACGGCTGGATCAGCCGTTCGCCATATATTGCCCGCCATTGATGGTCAGCACGGCGCCGGTCATGAAAGCGCTGGCATCCGAAGCGAGATAGGCGACGAGCGCCGAGATCTCCTCCGCTTTGCCGAGCCGGCCGACCGGGATCTGCGCGATGATCCCCTCCAGCACCTTCTCGGGCACCGCGGAGACCATGTCGGTATCGATATAACCAGGGCAGATGCAGTTGACCGTGATGCCCTTGCGGGCATTTTCGAGCGCCAGCGCCTTGGTAAAGCCGATGACGCCGGCCTTGGCGGTCGAATAGTTGACCTGGCCGAGCTGACCCTTCTGCCCATTGATCGACGAGATATTGATGATGCGGCCGAAGCCGCGGTCGCGCATGCCTTCGATGACGGGACGCGTCATCGCGAACATCGAGCCGAGATTGGTCGCGATCACCTGAGACCACGCCGCATGATCCATCTTGTGGAACCAGCCATCGCGGGTGATGCCGGCATTGTTGACGAGGATGTCGACCGGCCCGATGCCGTCCGTGACGGCTGTGACGCCGGCCGCGCAGGCGGCGGGATCCGCGACATCCCACTGGAACACTTCGATGCCGGATTCCGCCTTGAAGGCGTTGGCCTTTTCGACGTTGCCGGCAAAGGTCGCCGCAACCGTATAGCCAGCGGATTGGAGGCCGGTGGCGATGGCGGCGCCGATCCCGCGCGTGCCGCCCGTGACGAGCGCAACTCTACCCATCGTGATGTTTCCCCCGTGATTGAGGCCGGTTGACCCGGCTGTCGATTGGCCGTGTCAGCGCTCGACGGTGAGCGCGATCCCCATGCCGCCGCCGATGCAGAGCGTCGCAAGACCCTTCTTGGCATCGCGGCGCGCCATCTCGTGCAACAGCGTCACCAGGATGCGCGCGCCAGAAGCGCCGATCGGATGGCCAATGGCGATGGCGCCGCCATTGACGTTGACCTTGGCCGGATCCCAGCCGAGCCCCTTGTTGACGGCGCAGGCCTGCGCGGCGAAGGCCTCGTTGGCCTCGACGAGATCGAGATCCTCCTTCGACCAGCCGGCCTTCTCCAGCGCCTTCTTCGAGGCCGGGATGGGCCCGGTGCCCATGACGCTCGGATCGACGCCGGCGGTCGCCCAGGAGGCGATGCGAGCGAGCGGGGTGATGCCCCGGCGCTCGGCCTCGGCAGCGGTCATCAGCACGAAGGCGGCGGCGCCGTCATTGAGGCCCGAGGCATTGGCGGCGGTGACGGTGCCGTCCTTGGCGAAGGCCGGACGCAGCTTGGCGACCGCCTCGATCGTGGTGCCGGCGCGGATATGCTCGTCGTTGTCGATCGTCGTGTCGCCCTTCTTGCCGGAGATCACGAAGGGAATGATCTCGTCCTTGAAGCGGCCGGCCTTTTGCGCCGCCTCGGCCTTGTTCTGCGAGGCGACGGCGAATTCGTCCTGCTGCTCGCGCGTGATCTGGAACTCGCGGGCCACATTCTCGGCGGTGACGCCCATGTGATAGCCGTTGAAGGCGTCCCAGAGCCCGTCCTTGATCATCGTGTCGATGAGGCTCAGATCTCCGAACTTGGTTCCGGCGCGCATATGGGCGGCATGCGGCGACAGAGACATCGATTCCTGTCCGCCCGCGACGATGATCGACGCATCGCCAGTCGCGATCTGCTGCATGCCGAGCGCCACGGCGCGGAGGCCGGAGCCGCAGACCTGATTGAGGCCCCAGGCGGTGGTGGATATCGGCAGGCCGGCGGCGATCGAGGCCTGGCGGGCTGGGTTCTGGCCCTGAGCTGCGGTCAGGACCTGGCCGAGAATGACCTCGTCGACCTCGTCCGCATCGATGCCAGCCCGTTCCAGCACACCCTTGATGACAGCAGCGCCGAGCTGGTGCGCGGGCGTATTCGCGAAGCCGCCATTGAAGGCTCCGACGGCCGTGCGGCCAGCCGCTACGATGACGATGTCGTTCTGTTGAGCCATGCCCGGTCTCCCGTTCCTGCAGCCGATCCGGCGGTATCGGCATGATCGAGGATATCGCGCGATCCAAGACCGGGCCGGCAGCGCTGTCAACCGAAGCCGATTGGCGCCTCTTGCTGCGCCGCATCTTGTGCGCAGCAAAGCTGCAGCAATGCGACGCACAAAACGTTGGCGGCGCCGGGAAAAAGTCCCTATCCTCTTGTTGCGGGGAGGAGTTTCTGTCGCATCGGCGCGTAGCCGGCCGATGCCGGCGGTGTGCCGGCCGCGCGACGGTCATCATGGGAGTGGGTATGGCCAAGGATCAGGAACCGACGACGATCAAGAAGTATGCAAATCGTCGTCTCTACAACACCGGTACCTCGACTTACGTAACGCTCGAGGATCTTGCGGTGATGGTAAAGACCGGCGAAGACTTCGTTGTGTTCGATGCCAAGTCGGGCGAAGATATCACCCGTTCGGTTCTCACCCAGATCATTTTCGAGCAGGAGAACAAGGGTCACAATCTCCTGCCGATCACCTTTCTGCGCCAGTTGATCCGCTTCTATGGCGACTCGATGCAGAATCTGGTTCCGACCTATCTCGACTTCTCGATCGACAGCCTGACGCGCGATCAGGACAAGCTGCGCAGCCAGATGGCCAATGCCTTCGGCCCCAGCGCCTTCACGGCGATCGAGGAAACAGTGCGGCGCAATACCGAGATGTTCGAACAGGCGATGCGCATGTTCCTGCCGTTCAGCGGCGGGCGCGGCGATCTGCCGGCTTCGCCGGCCAGCGGTCGCGTCGAACCAAAGCCGGAGCCTCGCGCCGACGGCGAGTTCGATACGCTCAAGCGGCAGCTCGACGAGATGCAGAAGAAGATCGACCAGCTGGCCGGCAAGGGCTGACGATCAGGAGAGGCTTTCGCCGGTCTTGCGCCGCCGCCGTTGTGCGCCGCGCAAGACTTCCTACATTCATGCCCGTACGGCCGAATGGCCGCATCTGGGCGAAGGATGACTGCGATGGCGCGGCCGCTGTTCGGCGAGATACTTGGCAAGGGCGATGCGGGTGACAGGGAGCACGGCCAGCGCGAGGAGCGTGTGCGCCGTGATTTCTGGAAGGTGCTGCGACGGGGCGCCCGCAACATCCCCTTCGCCGAGGATGCGGTTGCGGCCTATTTCTGCGCCTTCGACACGAATACACCGTTTCGAGTCCGCGCCATGCTGATCGCGGCGCTGGCCTATTTCGTCATGCCGATTGATGCCGTTCCGGATTTTCTGGCCGGCATCGGCTTTGCCGACGACGCGACCGTGCTGATGACCGCGCTGACGATGCTCGGCTCGCATCTGAAGCCGGTGCACCGCGAAGCGGCCCGCCGCGCATTGGCTGGCGAGGATGCCGGCTGAACGCGCAACGTCCGCCAATGCGCGAGGCGCGGCCGCAGCCACAGTATTGCCCCAATGACCGGACCAATTCGTTTGCGTCCCGCGGTTGCGGCGGCGCCTTATTTGGTTCACGAAATGTTAAGCTGCAATTTGCAGTTTGAGGCATGGGAACGTACGACATCCGGTCGTGCGCGGGGCGGCTGGTCATTGGGTGGATTGAAAATGAACGTATTGAGGATCGCGACTGCCGTGCTGATCGCTGCGGGAACCATCGGCGTTGCGCAGGCGCAGACCCCGAACCGCGTCGGGACCTTCAAGGACTGGAGTTCCTATGCCTATGCCGACAAGAAGGGCAAGGTCTGCTATGCGGCCTCGCAGCCGAAGAGCCAGAAACCGGCCGGTCTCAATCGCGACCCAGCCTATTTCATGGTGACGGCTCGTCCGGCCGAGAATGTGAAGAGCGAAGTTTCGATCATCATCGGCTATCCCTTCAAGGAAGGCTCGAAGGTCACGATCGACATCGACGGCCAGAAATTCGCGATGTTCACCAAGGATGACGGCGCCTGGGTCGAGAACGCCGCCGAGGAAGCCTCGCTGCTGGCGGCCATGCGCAAGGGCCATGCGATGTCCGTTTCGGGGACGTCGAAGCGCGGAACGGTGACGACGGACGCCTATTCGCTCGCCGGCATCTCGGCCTCGCTCGATGCGGTCATCAAGAACTGCCCGGTCGGGCGCTGACGCGACCCTCGTTTGCTCCGAGCCGCGCGGCGCTCCTGCCGCTGCGTACGCTCTGCCATCGACAAGGCCGGCCCGGCGCTGTGCGCGGCCGGCCTTGATTGACTTTGCCGCCGCTTCCACGTAGAAGCCGCGGTCATTCGCGAAGAGGTTTCCTCCGAGCCGCCGACCGGACCCGAGAGTCCGGAGGTCAACGTCCGCCAGCGCGTCGCGCCCGCGGGCGTCGATCGTTATTGTCCATTCGGCGGATCGGTCCGCTTCCCATTGTGGGAAAAGGTTGCCCTTTGAGGAATAGGTTCTGATGTTCGACACACTCTCCGAGCGCCTCTCCGGCATTTTCGACAAGCTCACCCGCCGCGGTGCGCTGTCGGAGGCCGATGTCAACGAGGCCATGCGCGAGGTGCGCCGTGCGCTGATCGAGGCGGACGTCGCGCTCGATGTCGTTCGTTCGTTCACCGACAAGGTGCGCGCCCGCGCCATCGGTGCCGATGTCATCCGCTCGGTGACGCCCGGTCAGATGGTCGTCAAGATCGTCCATGACCAGCTGGTCGAGATGCTCGGCTCCGAAGCCCAGCCGATCGACCTCAATGCGCCGGCTCCGGTCGCGATCATGATGGTCGGCCTGCAGGGCTCGGGCAAGACGACCACTTCGGCCAAGATCGCCCGTCGCCTGACGCAGCAGCAGAAGCTGAAGGTGCTGATGGCCTCGCTGGACGTTCGCCGTCCGGCCGCGCAGGAACAGCTACGCATCCTCGGCCAGCAGAATTCGATCGATACGCTGCCGATCGTCGCCGGCCAGTCGCCGACCGACATCGCGACGCGCGCGCAGCAGGCGGCACGTCTCGGCGGCTATGACGTCGTCATCCTCGACACGGCCGGCCGCACCCATATCGACGAACCGCTGATGATGGAGATGGCCGATATCAAGGCCATTGCCAAGCCGCACGAGATCCTGCTCGTCGCCGACAGCCTGACCGGCCAGGACGCCGTCAATCTCGCGCGCTCCTTCGACGAGCGCGTCGGCATCACCGGCATCGTGCTGACCCGAACCGATGGCGATGGCCGCGGCGGCGCGGCACTCTCGATGCGTGCCGTGACGGGCAAGCCGATCAAGCTGCTCGGCACGGGCGAGAAGTCGGACGCGCTGGAGGATTTCCATCCCGGCCGCGTCGCCAACCGCATTCTCGGCATGGGCGACATCGTCAGCCTGGTCGAGAAGGCGGCGCAGAATATCGACATGGAGCAGGCCGCCAAGGCGGCCGAGAAGATGCGCAAGGGCATCTTCGATCTCGACGATCTCGCCGATCAGTTCCGCCAGATGGAGAAGATCGGCGGCATGTCCGGCATGCTCGGCATGATGCCGGGCGTCGGCAAGATCAAGAAGCAGATGGAAGGCGCCAATCTCGACGATGGCATGATGAAGCGGCAGATCGCCATCATCTCGTCGATGACGAAGGCCGAGCGCCGCAATCCCGATATCCTCAAGGCGAGCCGCAAGAAGCGCATCGCCGCCGGCTCGGGCACCAAGGTCGAGGAAATCAACCGCCTGCTCAAGATGCATCGCCAGATGGCCGACATGATGAAGGCCATGGGCAAGCAGAAGGGCGGCGGCATGCTCGGCAAGATGATGGGCGCGCTCGGCGGCGGCGGCATGGGCGGCGGCATGCCTCCCGGCGGCATGCCCAACATCAATCCGGCCGAGCTCGAGCGCCTCGCCAAGCAGATGGGTGGCGCCGGCGGCATGCCGGGTGGCCTCCCGAAGGGCCTTCCCGGCGGCCTCGGCGGGCTTCCCGGCCTCGGCAACAAGCTGCCCGGCCTTGGCGGCGGCGGTTTCCCCGGCCTGCCCGGAAAGAAGAAATAACGGCGCCCCGGCGCCTCGCTATTCGATTGAACACACTCAGAACGATACCGAAAGGAAGACAATGTCCCTCAAGATCCGCCTCGCACGTGCCGGCGCCAAGAAGCGCCCGTTCTACCGCATCGTGATCGCCGACGCCCGTTCGCCGCGCGATGGCCGTTTCATCGAGCGTATCGGCTCGTTCGACCCGATGCTGGCCAAGGACAATGAGAAGCGCGTCGTGCTCGACGTCGAGCGCGCCAAGCATTGGCTGTCGGTCGGCGCGCAGGCGACCGATCGCGTCGAGCGTTTCCTCGATGCGGCCGGCCTGCTGAAGCGCGAAACGCGCAACAATCCGGAAAAGGCCGTCCCCGGCAAGAAGGCCCAGGAGCGGACTGCCGAGCGCGCCAAGAAGGCCGAAGCCGCCGCTGCCGCCACGGCCGAGTAATCGGCTTTGCGATCGTCTTCGGCGCTTCGCATTGGCGAACGCCGGAGGCGGATCGCGCCGTTCGTTGCGATTGCCGGGCTCGACCCGGCAATCCTGTTTTGAAGGCGCTGTCGCGGCGGAAGCGTCCGGGATTCCGGGCCAAGGCTGCGGGCGTGGCGATCGGAAGCGCCGATCGTCTTGCGTGCCAGGGATATCCGCATGGCTGACGAAAACCGCGTCATTCTCGGCCAGTTCGGTGCCGCTCATGGCATTCGCGGCGAGGTGAAGCTCAACGCCTACACCGAGGATCCGCTCGGCGTCGCCGATTATGGTCCCGTGACGCTCGATGACGGCCGCGTCGTCGAGATCGTGGCAGTGCGCATGCAGGGGGACGGGATCGTCGCCCGGGTCGGCGGCATCGGCGACCGCACCGGTGCCGAGACGCTCCGCAACCGCCGCTTCTCCGTCGATCGTTCGGTGTTGCCGCCGATCGAGGAGGAGGACGATTTCTATTATGCCGATCTCGTCGGGCTGCGCGCCGAGCGCGCCGATGGTTCGCCGTTCGGCATGATCGTCGCGGTACAGAATTTCGGCGCCGGCGACCTGATCGAGATCATGCCCGCGCCGGGTGCGCGCAGCTTCTATCTGCCGTTCACACGCGCTGTCGTGCCGCTGGTCGATGTCGCCGGTGGCCGGCTGGTCGTCGAACCGCCGCCTGAAATCGAGGCGCGCGAGGACGATGACGGCGCCGCCGGCGAGGACGAGGCGTGAGCACCGACGCGGCGCGCATGCCCTTCGCGGCGAGCGTGCTGACGCTCTATCCCGAGATGTTTCCCGGCCCGCTCGGTCTCTCGCTGTCGGGGCGGGCGCTGGCCGAGGGGGTCTGGTCGCTCGAGGCGCTCGATATCCGCGCCCACGCGACCAGCAAGCATCGCAATGTCGACGATACCCCGGCCGGCGGCGGCCCGGGCATGGTCATGCGCGCCGATATCGTCGCGCGGGCGATCGATGCCGCGGCGCCCGAAGGGGATCCGCGGCCACGCATCCTGATGAGCCCCCGCGGACGGCCACTCGACCAGCGCCGGGTGCGTGAACTCGTCGAGGGGCCGGGCGCGGTGATTCTCTGCGGCCGTTTCGAAGGCGTCGATGAACGGGTGATCGAGGCGCGCGCGCTCGAGGAAATCTCGATCGGCGACTATGTGCTTTCGGGCGGCGAACTCGGCGCCATGGTGCTGCTGGATGCCATCGTGCGCCTGCTGCCAGGCGTGATGGGCGCCGCCGACTCGGGTTCCGAGGAGAGCTTCGAGGGCGGGCTGCTCGAATATCCGCATTACACGCGGCCGCGCGAATGGGAGGGGCGGAGCATCCCGCCGACGCTGCTCTCAGGCGATCACGCCGCGATCGCCCGCTGGCGCCGTGCCGAGGCGGAGCGGATCACGCGCGAGCGGCGCCCGGACCTGCTCGATCGTTGAGCATACCAGAGCGGATCGCAGAAAACCGCAGCGTCCGGCCGTTTCTGGGTTGACAGATAGGCCTCCCGCCGTATAACAGCGGCCGATCTCGGCGTGTCGAAAGACGGTGCCGTTATTATCCAATGAACCTGACTGAAGAAGCTCGCCCTTCGAGGCGCGGCTGAACAACTGGAAAGAACAATGTTCGCAGTCATCAAAACCGGCGGCAAGCAGTATCGCGTTGCCGCCAACGACCAGCTAGAAGTCGAGCTCCTGACCGGCGAAGCCGGCGACACGGTTTCCTTTGACGAGGTTCTCCTCGTCGGCGGCGAGGACGGCACCACGATCGGTGCGCCGACCGTTGCCGGCGCCAGCGTTTCGGCCGAGATCGTCGACCAGATTCGCACGCGCAAGATCCTTGTGTTCAAGAAGCGTCGGCGCCAGAATTCGAAGCGCAGCCGCGGCCATCGGCAGAGCCTCACCGTCGTCAAGATCACCGGGATCAAGACGGCCTGAAGCGAAAGCTCCGAAGGCAAGCCCAAGATTTTCATGGCTCCGCCCCGTTAGGGTCCGCGTGAGCCGCGCACCGCGAAAGCGGTGCATCAGTCAGATTGGAGTTCGATCATGGCACACAAGAAGGCAGGCGGTTCCTCGCGCAACGGCCGTGACTCGGCTGGCCGCCGTCTCGGCGTGAAGAAGTTTGGTGGCGAGTCGGTCGTTTCCGGCAACATCATCATTCGCCAGCGCGGCACGCAGTGGCACCCAGGCACCGGCGTTGGCCTCGGCAAGGATCACACGATCTTCGCCGTGACGGACGGGAATGTCGCGTTCCGCCGCAAAGCCAATGGCCGTGTCTACGTATCCGTCGCCCCGATGGCGGTGGAGGCTGCAGAATAAAACCGGACCTTCCCATGGAACGCCGGTGTCGCATCGACCCGGTGGACCGTGATGGTCAGTGACGAGGGGAGATGGGACACCATCTCCCCTTTTTCATTGGCCCGACGGGAGGCATCGATGCCCGAGGCGACACGCGAAGACGAGACGAGCGAGGACGGAACAAGAGGCTATTTCACGCGGCGGTTGCGCCTTCGGGCGCCGAAGCCGGGCGACGCTGCGGCACTGGCGATCGCAGTCGGGAATCCCCGCGTCGCCATGAGCCTGTTCGATGTGCCCTATCCCTATGAGCGGGCGGACGCGGAGGGCTGGATCGAGCGCGCCCGCGTCCCGAGCAAGGCGCCCGGCACGACGCTGGTCGCGCTTTCGGTCGCCTCCGGCGAACTGGTCGGGGCCGGGTTCCATCGGCCGAGCGATACCTGGCCGGGTGGGTTCGAATTGTCGTTCTGGGTTGCGGAGCCTTTCTGGGGACGCGGCTTCGGCACGGAGATCGCGCATGCCGTGGTCGATCATGCGTTCGAGACGGGCGGCGCCGAGCGGCTGTGGTGCGCCATCCGCGTGACCAGCGGATCGGCGCGGCGGGTGGCTGAAAAGTGCGGTTTCCAGTTCCGCGACACCGGGCTGGTCCGCTCGCTGGCGACGCGCGGCACGGTTCCGGTTGAGCGTTTCGTGCTTGAGCGGCGGGTCTGGGCCAGCCTCAAGTCGTGGAGCAGCGAACGGGCATCGGCGCGCGAGACGGTTGGTTCCGGCGAGCGGGCGGATGTCGGGTCCGGCCAGGGCCATGCTAGGCTGGGGCGCGAGGGCCGGAAGGCGCGAGACGATGGTGACGCAATTGATGCCGCCTGACTGGACGATGCGAACGGCACGGTTGACGCTGCGGCCGATCCTCGGCAGCGATGCCGAGGCGCTCGTCGAGGGCCTCGGCGATTTCGAGGTGGCCCGATGGCTGTCGCGCGTGCCCTATCCCTACACGCTTGATGAGGCGCGGCGGTTCATCGCCTGGGAGAAGGCCGAGCGGGTTCGGGGCGAGGATCGGGTCGTCGGCATCGATGCCGGCGGGCTCGTTGGTATCGCATCGCTGCGGGGCCGGGGTGCCGAGCCGGTGCTCGGCTACTGGATGGCGCGTCGTCATTGGGGGCAGGGCTATATGACCGAGGCGGTCGGCGCGCTGATCGCCGCGGCCTTCGAGAGCCCTGAAGTCACGATGATCCGTTCTGGCGTCTTCGAGGGCAACCAGCGTTCCCTGGCGATCCAGACACGGTTCGGCTTCGTCGTTTCGGGCCATTCAAGGCTGCATAATCTTGCGCTCGGCCGCGATCTTGCGCATATCGACACCCAACTGACGCGTGCGCGTCATCAAGAGTTCACACCATGAAATTCCTCGACGAGGCCAAGGTCTTCATCCGCTCGGGCGACGGCGGGGCCGGCTCGGTCTCGTTCCGGCGCGAGAAATATATCGAGTTCGGCGGACCCGACGGCGGCGATGGCGGCCGTGGCGGCGATGTCTGGGCCGAATGCGTCGACGGGCTCAACACGCTGATCGACTATCGCTACCAGCAGCATTTCAAGGCCAAGACCGGCGTGCATGGTATGGGCCGCAACATGGCCGGCGGCAAGGGCGCGGATGTCACGCTGAAGGTGCCGGTCGGTACGCAGATCTTCGATGAAGACAACGAGACGCTGATCGCCGACCTGACGCGGGTCGGTGAGCGGATCCTGCTGGCCAAGGGCGGCAATGGCGGCTTCGGCAACGCGCATTTCAAGACCTCGACCAATCAGGCGCCGCGCCGCGCCAATCCCGGCCTCGAGGGGCTGGAGCGCTGGATCTGGCTGCGGTTGAAGCTGATCGCCGATGCGGGGCTGATCGGGCTTCCCAATGCCGGCAAGTCGACCTTCCTCGCCGCCGTCACGGCGGCGCGGCCGAAGATTGCCGACTATCCGTTCACGACGCTGCATCCGGGCCTTGGCGTGGTGCGCAGCGATGGGCGCGAATTCGTCCTGGCCGATATTCCCGGTCTCATCGAGGGCGCTCATGAGGGCGTCGGCCTCGGCGACCGGTTCCTCGGCCATGTCGAGCGCTGCCGCGTGTTGCTGCATCTCGTCGACGGGACGCAGGACGATCCGGCCGAGGCTTATCGCGTGGTGCGCGGCGAGCTCGACGCTTACGGCGCGGGCCTGCCCGAAAAGCGCGAGATCGTGGCGCTCTCCAAGGCCGATGCCATTCCGGCCGAAGAGCTGGAAGCACGCACCAAGGCACTGCAAAAGGTGAGCGGGCAAAAGCCGCTGATCCTCTCCGCCGCGACGCGTCAGGGCATCGAGGCCGCATTGCGCGCCCTCGGGCGGGTGATCGACGAGGGCCGCGTCGCCGATCCCAATGATATTCCTTCACCCCGCCCGGAGACGTGGCAGCCATGAGCCAAGGGGAGGCCCTCACCGGCGCCCTGCTTCCCGGCCGTTCGGACCTTGCGTCGCTGAAGCCGGAGAACTTTCGCCGCATCGTGATCAAGATCGGCTCGGCCCTGCTGGTCGACCGGGACAAGGGCGCGCTGCGCGCTGAGTGGCTCGCGGCCTTCGTCGACGACGTCGCGCGTCTTGCGAGCGGCGGCCGTGATGTTCTGGTCGTCTCCTCCGGCGCGATCGCGCTTGGGCGGGGCGTGCTCGGCCTGCCGCGCGGTGTGCTGAAGCTTGAGGAGAGCCAGGCGGCGGCGGCGGTCGGCCAGATCGCGCTTGCCCGCGCCTATTCGGAGATGCTGGGCGCGCACCAGATCATCGCCGGCCAGATCCTGCTGACGCTCGGCGATACCGAGGAGCGCCGCCGCTATCTGAATGCCCGCTCGACGATCACGACGTTGCTGCGCATGGGCGCGGTGCCGGTGATCAACGAGAACGACACCGTGGCGACGAGCGAGATCCGCTATGGCGACAATGATCGCCTCGCAGCGCGGGTCGCCTCGATGATGGGCGCCGATCTCCTCGTTCTGCTGTCGGATATCGACGGCCTCTATACGGCGCCGCCGCATACCGATCCGGCCGCGCGGTTCATCCCGGTCGTCGAGCGGATCACGCCGGAGATCGAGGCGATGGCCGGCGGAGCCGCATCCGAATATTCGCGCGGCGGCATGCGGACCAAGGTCGAGGCCGGCAAGATCGCCACCAGCGCCGGCTGCAATATGCTGATCGCGCTCGGCAAGCCGCAGAATCCGCTGCGCCGGATCTCCGAGGGCGCACCGGCGACCTGGTTCCTCGCCGAGGCCAATCCGGTCACGGCGCGCAAGAAGTGGATCTCCGGCCATCTGGAGACGCGTGGTCTCGTCGTCATCGATGCCGGCGCGGTCCGCGCGCTGCGTTCGGGCAAGAGCCTGTTGCCGGCGGGCGTGCGCCGTGTCGAGGGGCGCTTCCAGCGCGGCGACGCGATTCTCATTCAGGGCGAGGCCGGCGAAGAGGTTGGCCGCGGTCTCGTCGCCTATGACGCGGGCGATGCCGAGCGGATCGCCGGGCGAAATTCGGGCGAGATCGAAGCCATTCTCGGCTATGCCGGCCGCGCCGCGATGATCCATCGCGACGACATGGCCCTCAGGGGCGAATAGGAGCGGATGCCATGAGCCTCACGGCCCTCGACAGGACCGACGCTGCCGGCGATGTGGCAGCGATGATGGACGCGATCGGCCGACGGGCCCGCGCTGCGGCACGGCGTCTGGCGCTCGCCCCGACCGAGGTAAAGGATGCGGCGCTCCGCGCCATCGCCGCCGCACTCCGTGCCGATGCGCCGGCGATCCTTGCGGCGAACGCGCTCGATGTCGCCGCGATCTCGAAGGAAGGCGCACTCGCGTCCTTCATCGACCGCCTGACGCTCAATCCGCAGCGGATCGAGGCGATGGCGGCTGGAGTCGAGGATATTGCGGCGCTGGCCGATCCGGTCGGCATTGTCCTCGATGCCTGGGAGCGGCCGAACGGCTTGAAGCTGGAGCGCGTGAGCACGCCGCTCGGCGTCATCGGCGTCATCTATGAAAGCCGGCCGAATGTCACCGCCGATGCCGGCGCGCTCTGCCTGAAGGCCGGCAATGCCGTGATCCTGCGCGGGGGCTCGGATTCGTTCCGCTCCTCGCATGCCATCCATGCCGCGCTGGTACGCGGGCTGGAGGCGGCCGGGCTTCCGGGTGACGCGATCCAGATGGTGCCGACCGCTGACCGCGCCGCCGTTGGCGCGATGCTGGGCGGGCTCGGCGGGGCCATCGACGTCATCGTGCCGCGCGGCGGCAAAAGTCTTGTCGCACGGGTGCAGAGCGAGGCGCGCGTGCCGGTGTTCGCTCATCTCGAAGGCATCGTGCACATCTATGTGCATGCGAAGGCTGATCTCGCGATGGCGATCCCCCTGATCGTCAACGCCAAGATGCGGCGCACCGGGGTTTGCGGCGCGGCCGAGACGCTGCTGTTCGATCGCGCCGTCGTCGCCACCCATCTGGTGCCGATCCTGCGCGCGCTGATCGAGGCGGGCTGCAGCATTCGCGGCGACGCCGAAACGCGGGCGCTGGTCGCAGAGGCGAGCGCGGCGACGGAGGCCGACTGGTCGACGGAATATCTCGATTCCGTCATTTCGGTGCGCGTCGTCGACGACATCGACGCGGCGATCGCTCATATCGAGCATTACGGCTCGCATCACACCGATGCCATCCTGACGGCCGACGAGGCGGCCGCGGCGCGGTTCCTCGCCGAAGTCGATTCGGCCATCGTGATGCACAATGCCTCGACCCAGTTCGCCGATGGCGGCGAGTTCGGCTTCGGCGGCGAGATCGGCATCGCGACCGGCCGGATGCATGCGCGCGGGCCGGTCGGCACGCAGCAACTGACCTCGTTCAACTATCGCGTTCACGGCAGCGGGCAGACGCGGCCGTGACGATGGACAATGCCGCCGATCCGGCGCCCGGATCGGCGCTCCGCCTGCCGCTGGCGCTGCCGGGGCAGCGCATCGGACTGTTCGGGGGCTCGTTCGATCCGCCGCACAAGGGGCATCTGACGCTGAGCTTGATGGCGATCCGGCGGCTGCGGCTCGACGCCGTCTGGTGGATGGTGACGCCCGGCAATCCGCTCAAGGACCACGCGCCGGGCGCGCTGGCGCGCCGGCTGGCGGCGGCAGAGGACATGGCAAGCGATCCGCGCATCACGGTGACGGCGGTCGAGGCCTCGCTCAGGACGCGCTATACGGCCGATACGCTGGCAATTCTCGCCAGGCGGCTTGCCGGGGTGAAGCTTGTGTGGCTTATGGGCGCCGACAATCTCAGCCAGTTTCATCGCTGGCGGCATTGGCGGCAGATCGCCGAGACGATGCCGATCGCGGTCTATGACCGGCCCGGCAGCACGTTCCGCGCGATGGCATCGCCTGCCGCGCATGCCTTGGCCCGCTTCCAGCTCGATGAGGCGGATGCAGCCCTTCTGCCGGGACATGCGACGCCTGCTTGGGTTTTCCTGCATGGGCCACGTGTCGCAATGTCATCGACTGCGCTGCGGGCGGGGTCGATGAAGGAATCGGCGCGGTCTTGAAAGCTTCACCCGCTCGTGCCTATCTTCTCATCATGCGGACATCGTGCCGCAGGGGAGCGAGAATGATCAGATCCATTTCCGGATCAAGCGCGCCTTTTGGCGAAAGGATCAACCACTGACGACGGCAATCCAAACCGAGGCTGCGAATGATCGCCTGCCTCACAAGACGGCGGTACGCCGGCAGATTGCGGCGGACGACGTTCTCAGAACCGTCCTCGAGAGCCTTGATGATTCGAAGGCCGAGGAAATCGTCTCGATCGACATTGCGGGTAAATCGGCGCTGGCGGACTATATGGTCATCGCCACCGGGCGCTCGCAAAGGCATGTCGGCGCCATCGCGGACCATCTCGACCGTGACATCACGGAAGCCGGCGGTCGTGTCGGCAGCGTCGAGGGCATGCCGCATTGCGACTGGGTGCTGATCGATGCGGGCGATGTCATCGTCCATATCTTCAGGCCCGAGGTGCGCAGCTTCTACAATCTCGAGAAGATGTGGTCGCCCGACGCACCGAAGGGGAGCGGGATCCGTCCCGTCGCCGAGGCGCCGGAGGACTAGTTCTCCGGAGCCGCCATGCAGATCACCATTGCCGCTATGGGCCGGCTGAAGGCCGGTCCCGAGCGTCTTCTCGTCGAGCGCTATCTGGAGCGCGCCGGCCAGACCGGCCGCGCGCTCGGGCTCACTGTCGCGGTGCGGGAATTTCCCGAAAGCCGCGCGGCCCGGGCCGAGGAGCGGATGGCTCAGGAAGCTGCGACGCTCATGGGCGTTCTGCCCGAAGGTGCGCGGCTGATCGTCCTCGACGAGCGCGGCGACACGGTCACCAGCGAGGCGTTCGCACAGCGTCTCGGCGTTCTGCGCGATGGCGGCCTTCGGGACGTTGTGTTCGCGATCGGCGGCGCCGATGGCCATGGCGAGGCATTGCGGCGGCGCGCCGACCAGAGCCTCGCCTTCGGCGCGATGACCTGGCCGCACCAGATCGTACGCCTGATGCTCGCCGAGCAGATCTATCGGGCGACGACGATCCTTTCCGGACATCCCTATCACCGCGCCTGACCCGTCCAGCTTCGGCCGCAATTGGCGGTCAGCATGCGTTTCGTGCACTTCCGGCGGCGAAGACCGCCTCGCTTCGTCCGGATGAGCCGTTGCTGCCATCCGGGCCGTTCCTTGATCCGACCTTTGCCGCTTTCGCTCAGCCTCGCTTTCGTCGCCTTCGCCGCGGCGAGCGTTTCGCTATGGCCGGAGCGTTCCGCCGCGCAGGCTCCTGCCGCTCAGCCGATTGCCGCGGAGACGGCGCCTGTCGATCCGGCCGAGGCAGCGCGGACCCAGCGCCGCGCCGAGCTCGACGCGATCACCCACGACATCGAGGTGACGCGGGCGCGGCAGGACGAACTCAAGGCGGAAATCGACAAGCTCGACAAGGATAGCGCATCGCTGACGCAAAGCATGGTCGAGACCGGCGAGCGGGCCAAGCAGCTCGAGCGCCAGCTCGGCGAGGCCGAGACGCGGATGAGCAGCCTGCTCGACGAGGAAAAGACCGTCAGGGCCTCGCTTTCGGCGCGGCGCGGCGTGCTCGCCAATGTGCTGGCCGCTCTGCAGCGCATGGGCCGCAAGCCGCCGCCGGCGATCGTCGTCCGGCCCGAGGATGCGCTGGCCGCCGTGCGCAGCGCGATGCTGCTCGGCGCCGTCGTGCCCGAATTGCGCACCGAGGCCGACGGCCTCACCGCCGACCTGCAGCATCTCCTGGCACTCAAGGAAGAGAAGGCGCGCGAGCGCGATCGCGTCCGCGCCGATGCGACGGCGCTCGCCGAAGAGCAGACGCGCATCCAGCTGCTCGTGGCGGAGAAGAAAAAGGCACGCGCTGCTTCGGAAGAAGCGCTCGCCTCCGAGCAGACGCGTTCGGAACAACTCGCGGCGCAGGCCAGCAGCCTGCAGGATCTGATCGATTCGCTCGAAAAGCAGGTTGCGGCGTCAGCCGATGCCGCGGCATCGGCGAAGGCGGCCGAGGAACGCAACAAGGCGGCCATCGCATCGGGCGAGGCACCGCGCCAGCCCGACAATCTCGGCGCTCCCAACCGGATCGAGCCGGCCGTCGCCTTTGCCGATACCAAGGGCCTGCTGCCGCGCCCGGTCAACGGCGTCGAGGTGAAAAGCTTCGGCGATGCCGATGGGCTCGGCGGCACGACCGCCGGAGTTTCGATCGCGACACGCGCCAGTGCCGGCGTATCTTCGCCCAGCGATGGCTGGGTGGTCTATGCGGGTCCCTTCCGCTCCTATGGGCAACTCTTGATCATCAATGCCGGGGGCGGGTATCATGTGCTCTTGGCAGGCATGGAGCGCATCAACGTCGAACTCGGGCAGTTCGTTCTCGCGGGCGAGCCGGTCGGCGTAATGGGAACCCGCCAGCTTGCGAGCATGGGTGCTGAAGGTATTGGCGCCCAGCAGCCCCTGCTCTATGTCGAATTCAGAAAAGACGGAACCTCGATCGACCCGGCCCCATGGTGGGCGCGATCCAGCGACGAAAAGGTTGGCGGATGATTCGCAATGCTTCGCTTCTCCTGGCCGGTACGATCATCGGCGCCACGGCGGCTATCACGATAGCCCAGGTGCCCGGTCTGGTGCCGAGTGCGGCCCACGCCGCAGTCTCGGACACCTATCGGCAGCTCAATCTGTTCGGTGACGTGTTCGAGCGCATCCGCGCCGACTATGTCGAGAAGCCGGACGACAGCGCGTTGATCGAGGCAGCCGTCAACGGCATGCTGACCTCGCTCGATCCGCATTCGAGCTATATGAATCCAAAAGACTTCAAGGACATGCAGGTCCAGACCCGCGGCGAGTTCGGCGGGCTCGGGATCGAGGTCACGATGGAGGATGGCGTCGTCAAGGTCGTGTCGCCGATCGACGATACGCCGGCGGCCAAGGCCGGCATCCTTGCCGGCGACCTGATCATCGCCATCGATGGCGATCCGGTCCAGAACATGAACCTGAACCAGGCCGTCGAGAAGATGCGCGGCGCGGTCAACACGCCGATCACGCTGCAGATCGCCCGCAAGGGCACGGCCAAGCCGTTCGACGTCAAGGTCGTGCGCGACGTGATCCGTATCCAGTCGGTCAAGTCGCGGGCCGAGGGCGATATCGGCTATATCCGCATCTCGTCCTTCAACGAGCAGACTTTCGATGGGCTGAAGGCCGCCGTCGACAAGCTCAACAAGGATATCGGCAAGGACAAGCTCAAGGGCTACATCCTCGACCTCCGCAACAATCCCGGCGGCCTGCTCGATCAGGCGGTCGCGGTCGGCGATGCCTTCCTGAACCAGGGCGAGATCGTTGCGACGCGCGGGCGGCATTCTGACCAGAACGCCCGCTATGACGCCCGTGATGGCGACCTGACCGATGGCAAGCCGGTGATCGTGCTGATCAATGGCGGCTCGGCCTCGGCGTCCGAGATCGTTGCCGGCGCCCTGCAGGACCAGAAGCGCGCGACCATTCTCGGCACGCGGTCCTTCGGCAAGGGGTCGGTGCAGACGATCATCCCGCTCGGCTCGAACGGCGCGATCCGCCTGACCACGGCGCGCTATTACACGCCGTCGGGCCGCTCGATCCAGGCCAAGGGCATCGATCCCGATATCCAGGTGGTGCAGGAGTTGCCGCCGGAGCTGAAGGATCAGGTGACCGACACCAAGGGCGAGGCATCGCTCAAGGGCCACCTCGCCAATGAAGCGGGCGGCGACGAGGGCACGGGCTCGCAGGCCTATGTGCCGCCGGAGGCCAAGGACGACAAGCAGCTGCAGGAGGCGATCGGCCTTCTGGACGGCAAGCAGGCCAATAGCGCCTTCCCGCCGAACCCCAAGGCTGCGGTGCCCAACTAGGCCGAAACGACATCCCATGACGGCGCCCAAGGGGCGCCGTTTTCCTTTCAACGCCGGACGACAGCGAGCGGACGTGCCCGACGACTACAGCGCTCCCCTCGGCCTCGACCGCCCGGCGGCGGCGCGCCGTCCGTGGCCGATCTGGCCTTTTCTCGCCGGTCCGACGCTGATCATCCTGGCCGGCCTTGCCGTCTGGGCGGCTGTGAAGGGCGATCCCCATGGTGGCCAGCCGCATGTCACGGTCGACCTGCCGCCTCTGCCACCGCCCGTTGCCGTAAAGCCGCCCGAGCCGCCCGCAGAACCGGACGACCCGAACGGCCAGATCATCATTCGCGATCCCTGACGCGCCGCCCGACATCCCGGAGAACTGTCATGTCGAAGAAGAAGCCGGTCGACCCGGCGACACTGCCCTATCGCCCCTGCGTCGGTGCCGTGGTGTTCAATCGTCAAGGACAGGTCTTCATCGGCGAGCGTTCGCCGAATGCCGAGCTTGTGGCGGGCGATCCCGTCTGGCAGCTGCCGCAAGGTGGTATCGATGAGGGCGAAGCGCCGCTGCCGGCCGTCTATCGCGAACTCTATGAGGAGACCAACATCAAGTCGGTCTCGCTGCTCGCCGAGGCCGAGGGCTGGTTCGACTATGACCTGCCGCCCGAGCTCGTCGGCATTGCGCTCAAGGGCAAATTTCGCGGCCAGCGCCAGAAGTGGTTCGCCTTCCGCTTCGAAGGGGAGGAGAGTGAGATCGACGTCCTGGCGCCGGGCGGCGGCCAATATGAGGCCGAGTTCATTTCCTGGCGCTGGGAAAAGCTCGCCGCGCTGCCGGCCTTGATCGTTCCGTTCAAGCGCAAGGTCTATGAGCAGGTCGTCGCGGCGTTCAGCCATCTGGCCGGTTGAGCACGGCTTCACCGCCGAAACAAAAAAGGCGCCGGTGATCCGGCGCCTTTTTTTGCATTCATGGATGAACCGGGTCAGTGACCGAGCACCGCCTGGACGTCCTTCAACTGGGCGAGCCGCGTCGCAGCGGCTGTCTTCGAGATGTCGTCGCGCGCGTCGGCGACATCTTCCTCGGCATCGCGGATCTGTTTCGCGATATCCTCGGCGTTCAGGCTCTCGACCGGGATCGCCTGCTCGGCAAGGATCGTCAGACCGCTCGCATTCACATCGGCGAAGCCGCCGCGCACGAAGAAGCGCTGAGCGGGACCAGAGGCCAGCGTCACCGTGACGACGCCGGGCTTGATGGTCGACATGAAGGGCGCGTGGTTCTTCAGAACCTCGAACTCGCCCTCCGATCCCGGCACGACAACCGAGAGGGCCGGCTCCGAGAGGAGCAGCCGCTCAGGCGAGACGAGTTCGAACGGGAACGGATCGGCCATGGGAACTTACCTCTTCTCGTCGGACGCTCAGGCCGCGGCCGCGAGCTTCTTCGCCTTGGCGATCGCATCATCGATCGTGCCGACCATGTAGAAGGCCGCCTCGGGCAGATGATCATAATCGCCGTTGCAGAGGCCCTTGAAGCCCTTGATCGTATCGGCGATCGGCACCTGGACGCCCGGCTGGCCGGTGAAGGCCTCGGCGACGTCGAAGGGCTGCGACAGGAAGCGCTCGATCTTGCGGGCGCGGGCCACGGTCAACTTGTCCTCTTCGGAAAGCTCGTCCATGCCCAGGATCGCGATGATGTCCTGAAGCGCCTTGTAGCGCTGCAGGATCTGCTGCACGCGGCGAGCGACCGCATAATGCTCTTCACCGACGATGGCCGGCGTCAGCATGCGCGAGGTCGAGTCGAGCGGATCCACCGCCGGGTAGATGCCCTTCTCGGAAATGGCGCGCGACAGGTTGGTGGTCGCGTCCAGATGGGCGAAGGAGGTGGCTGGCGCCGGGTCGGTCAAGTCGTCGGCCGGCACGTAGATGGCCTGCACCGAGGTGATCGAGCCCTTGGTCGTGGTGGTGATGCGTTCCTGCAACGCGCCCATGTCGGTGGCGAGCGTCGGCTGGTAACCCACCGCGGACGGGATGCGGCCGAGCAGAGCCGACACTTCCGAACCCGCCTGGGTGAAGCGGAAGATGTTGTCGACGAAGAACAGCACGTCCTGGCCCTGGTCGCGGAAGTGCTCGGCGAC